>OGOC01000023.1_pt1 | contig 134324 bp, 135 predicted proteins | sample 1552561 | NCBI WGS metagenome assembly OGOC01 (sample SAMEA2580148, study PRJEB22360) | human gut metagenome | biome: human gut; feature: human-associated habitat; material: faeces | place: Denmark | collected 2008/2010
TGAGCGGTGAAATCTGTACCACTGTTTCCGGACTTTCGGAAGGTATGTTCTGGGATTTCAAGAACAATCGTGTAGCCGACTTCCTGATGGATTATTATGGTTTCGATAACTCTCTGATTGCGGACATCAAACCCACATTCTCCGAACAAGGCCGTGTGAATGCTGCCGCAGCAAAAGAATTGGGATTAAAAGAAGGTACACCGATCACATATCGTGCAGGTGACCAACCGAATAACGCTCTTTCACTGAATGTATTCAATCCGGGAGAGATCGCCTCTACAGCAGGCACTTCGGGCGTTGTATATGGTGTGAACGGTGAAGTGAACTATGATCCGAAATCACGCGTAAATACATTCGCTCACGTAAACCATACGGACGAACAAACCCGTCTGGGGGTATTGCTTTGCATCAATGGTACGGGTATTCTTAATTCTTGGGTGAAACGTACGATTGCTCCCGAAGGCATCTCTTACAATGAAATGAATGTACTGGCATCACAAGCTCCTATCGGCAGTGCAGGTATCAGTATCCTGCCCTTCGGTAACGGTGCGGAACGCATGCTCGAAAATAAAGAGATCAACTGCTCCATCCGTGGCTTGAACTTCAATCTGCATGGCAAACAACACATTGTGCGTGCAGCTCAGGAAGGCATTGTATTCTCATTCAAGTATGGTATAGATATTATGGAAGGTATGGGCATCCCCGTACAGAAAATCCATGCAGGTCATGCAAATATGTTCCTTAGCTCCATCTTCCGCGATACGCTGGCAGGTGTGACGGGAGCTGTAATCGAATTGTACGATACGGATGGTTCGGTAGGTGCAGCCAAGGGAGCAGGTATCGGTGCAGGTATCTATAAAGATAATAACGAAGCATTCGCAACGCTGGAAAAACTGGATGTTATCGAGCCTAATCAGGCTAAGCGCCAGGAATATGCAGATGCTTATGCACGCTGGAAACATCGTTTGGAAAAATCAATGGCAAAATAATGCTAACTTAACTCTCCTCTGAAAACGAGGGGAATTAAAATAGTACAGTTAACAATCAAAACATAATTAACCCTTTAAAATTCAATTAAAATTATGGCAACAAAAGAGTATTTTCCCGGAATAGGAAAGATTAAATTCGAAGGTAAAGAGAGCAAGAACCCGATGGCATTCCGTTATTACGATGCCGATAAAGTAATCATGGGTAAGAAAATGAGCGAATGGCTGAAGTTCGCCATGGCATGGTGGCACACTCTTTGCGCAGAAGGTGGTGACCAATTCGGTGGCGGAACGAAACAATTCCCTTGGAATGGTGACTCTGACGCTTTGCAAGCAGCTAAAAATAAATTGGATGCAGGTTTCGAATTCATGCAGAAGATGGGTATCGAATACTATTGCTTCCACGATGTAGATCTGATTTCTGAAGGTGCAAGCATCGAAGAATATGAAGCTAACTTGAAAGCTATCGTAGCTTATGCAAAAGAAAAACAGGCTGAAACTGGTATCAAGTTGTTGTGGGGTACTGCTAACGTATTCGGTCATGCACGTTATATGAACGGTGCTGCTACCAATCCTGATTTCGACGTTGTAGCACGCGCTGCTGTTCAGATCAAGAACGCTATTGACGCTACTATCGAACTGGGTGGTTCAAACTATGTGTTCTGGGGCGGTCGCGAAGGTTACATGTCTTTGCTGAACACTGACCAGAAACGTGAAAAAGAACACCTTGCAAAGATGTTGACTATCGCTCGTGACTATGCACGTGCTCGTGGCTTCAAAGGTACTTTCCTGATTGAACCGAAACCGATGGAACCGACAAAACATCAGTATGACGTAGATACTGAAACAGTTATCGGCTTCCTGAAAGCTCACGGTCTGGATAAGGATTTCAAAGTAAACATCGAGGTTAACCACGCAACTTTGGCCGGCCATACTTTCGAACACGAATTGGCTGTAGCTGTTGACAACGGCATGTTGGGTTCTATCGATGCTAACCGTGGTGACTACCAGAACGGTTGGGATACTGACCAATTCCCTATCGATAACTATGAATTGACTCAGGCTATGATGCAGATCATCCGCAACGGTGGTTTGGGTAATGGCGGTACTAACTTCGACGCTAAGACTCGTCGTAACTCTACCGACCTGGAAGATATCTTCATCGCTCACATTGCAGGTATGGATGCTATGGCACGTGCTCTGGAAAGTGCAGCTAAATTACTGGAAGAATCTCCTTACAAGAAGATGTTGGCTGACCGTTACGCATCATTCGACGGTGGCAAAGGTAAGGAATTCGAAGAAGGCAAATTGTCTTTGGAAGATGTTGTAGCTTATGCGAAAGCTAATGGCGAACCGAAACAAACCAGCGGTAAGCAAGAATTGTATGAAGCAATCGTGAATATGTATTGCTAATATAATAAGGTGGTAGGGTGATAGAGTGATAAGTGGTAAAGTAATATCACTCTATCACCTTTATCACTCTACCACTTATCACTTTTTACTCATTTATCAACCTAATCTTTTTTATCATGAATGATGCTAACAATGGTAGTAAACTCTACCTGTATTCTATTACAACCGTTGCTATTCTGGGAGGCTTGCTGTTCGGTTACGATACGGCGGTAATCTCGGGTGCGGAGAAGGGCTTGGAAGCTTTCTTCCTGATGGCTACGGATTTCCAATATGACAAGGTGATGCACGGTATCACTTCTTCCAGTGCACTTATCGGCTGTGTGATCGGTGGTGCTCTTTCCGGTTTCTTCGCTTCCCGCTTGGGACGACGCAATTCGCTGAGACTGGCATCCGTGCTGTTCTTCCTGTCTGCATTGGGATCTTACTATCCCGAATTTTTATTCTTCAACTACGGTGAGCCAAACATGGAATTGCTCATCGCATTCAATTTGTATCGCGTATTGGGCGGTATCGGTGTAGGTCTTGCCTCTGCCGTATGTCCGATGTACATCGCAGAAATTGCACCCTCTAATATTCGTGGAACACTGGTATCTTGTAACCAGTTTGCCATTATCTTCGGTATGTTGGTGGTTTACTTCGTCAACTTCCTGATTATGGGCGACCACACAAATCCTATTATCGACAAGAGTGCTGAAGGTATATTGTCAGTGAATGCCGCTTCGGATATGTGGAGTGTACAAACCGGCTGGCGTTATATGTTCGGTTCGGAAGCATTCCCGGCTGCATTATTCGGCTTCCTTCTTTTCTTCGTACCGAAGACTCCGCGTTATCTGGTGCTGGTACATCAGGACGAAAAGGCATACTCTATCCTGGAGAAGGTGAATGGTGCAAACAAAGCAAAAGAAATTCTGGCAGAAATCAAGGCTACTTCCAAGGAAAAGACAGAGAAACTGTTCTCTTATGGTGTGGCAGTTATCGTTATCGGTATTTTGCTTTCCGTATTCCAGCAAGCCATCGGTATCAATGCCGTACTCTACTATGCTCCGCGCATTTTCGAAAGTGCAGGTGCTGAAGGTGGTGGTATGATGCAAACCGTTATCATGGGTATTGTAAACATTGTATTTACGCTTGTAGCTATCTTTACTGTAGACCGTTTCGGACGTAAGCCGTTGTTGATTATCGGTTCTATCGGTATGGCAGTAGGTGCATTTGCAGTGGCAATGTGTGACAGTATGGGAATCAAGGGTATCGTTCCGGTACTTTCCGTAATTGTATACGCAGCATTCTTCATGATGTCGTGGGGACCGATTTGCTGGGTATTGATTGCAGAAATCTTCCCGAATACTATCCGTGGCAAAGCCGTGGCTATTGCAGTAGCTTTCCAATGGATTTTCAACTATATCATATCCTCTACATTCCCGGCACTGTACGACTTCAGTCCGATGTTCGCATACAGTTTGTATGGCATCATCTGTGTTGCAGCTGCCTTCTTCGTTTGGCGTTGGGTACCCGAAACGAAGGGCAAGACTCTGGAAGATATGAGTAAACTCTGGAGAAAAAACAAATAAAATACTCTCTCCTTTAAGATCTTATAAATGCAAAAAGGTGCAACCGAAACATACCGGTTGCACCTTTTCTTTTTTTGATAAATATACGTTCTGAAACTTTAATTGAATACGTATCGCAGACCGATCTGAAGCTTCCAACATTCGCTGTAATTCAGGTTTCGGGTGAAGCTTCCGGTAGGATAATTACCGTCACTGTCTTTGTACATAGAGAAAATAGGAGTGTTGCTCTCATCCTTACCCTTATAGGTCAGAATTCGTCCACCATTAGCGCCGGACATGTTTTTCGTTACGCCCCATTTACTATTCAGCAAGTTACCTATATTCAGGATATCCAGGCTGAGTTGCAGCGTATTCTTAGTCTTGCCAATCTTCACGAAGAAGTCGCGACTCCAACGGAAATCAAAGCGGTGTACCCAGGGAGCACGTGCCGAATAAGCTTCGGCATATTCGCCTTTATGCTTCTTCAGATAAGAGTCTTGATTCACAAACTTCCAAAAAGCATCTGCATCTTCGGCACTCGTGAACTTGATTTCATCTTTAGTCTTCGGGATATAAATAAGATCATTGGTTACACCATCGCCATTCATATCATTAGAGTACATAAAACTATAACCACTGGATGAATATCCGCTATAAAAGAGGCTGAAATTCGAAGATGTTTTCTTATTCAAATGTACGCGCCAGTTAATGGAAGCAACTACACGGTTGGGAGTGACATATTGCGAGCGCATGAGTCCCGAGCTGTTCGGTCCATTGATGGATGGAACGTTTGTCCAGGCAGAGTTAGCGTCCGAACCGGGCATACCACTGATTTCCTTTGACTCGGTATGAGTATAGGCTGCCATAATGTTCACATTCTTGGCGGGTTCTGCCATTACGGTGATGTTGCCTGTCCATCCCCAACCCTTGGAAGTGTTGGTCAATACATTTACATTACTGATATTCGTGTGTTGCAGAAAGTTTTCGGGATAAATGTAACGATCATCCGGTCCATTAAAACGTGACCATGTATCTTTATCCGGAGCCTGTACGTTGTAGTTGTATTGGCGTACAGCATTGATATCTTTAGAGAACATTCCTTCCAGTGTAACCGTCAGCGGGAAAGATACAGGCAGCTGGTAATCCAAAGCTAATGAGGTTTTCCAGACTTGCGGCATTTTGAAGTCCGGATCTATACCCACTACGGAACTTGGCAACACACCTTCTTCCGGACTGATAGAGGTAGGAAGTCCCAATGTGGAAATCATCTGGTTTACGTCTGTTATCATATTACCTTTCAGTAATTCCAGGCGGGGATCGCGACTGGTTACAACGCCATCCTTATATCTGGTCGTAATACTTACCAAATTTTGAATCATACCCGAGTTGGTAGGCATATTTGTAAAGAATACCAGAGGAATACGTCCGGTGAAGAATCCTGATCCACCACGCACTTTTAAAGTCTTATCATTGAACACATCCCAGGTGAAACCCACACGCGGTGAGAATTGCAGTTTGCTATCAGGCCATGCCCCTGTATCAATATGCATACCGTTGAAGTCCAGATCGTAGATAGCCTGATTACGCATAATATCATTCAGGAAACTGAGATTATCCATACGTATACCGGCGGTCAATTTAAAGTTATCGCGTATGTTCCATTCATCTTGCAGATAAACACCCAACTGGCCGAATTTCACGTCCGCAGAAGGTTTTGTATTACCATTGTACCCGTAAGCCAAGGCAAATGACTCAGGTGCAGCTCCATTCTTGAAATCCTCGAAGCTGGAATAGCGATAATATCCGGTTCCGTTACGCATATACGAGTTCCCGGCTTTCTGACGTTCGTAGCTGATACCTGCCGTCAGTTTATGAGCTCCCAGGTAATAGGTGAAGTTATCCACAATAGTCATAACCGTATTTTTCACCAGATTGTTATAGGTAAACAACTCGTAACCGGCAGTCATGTAAGGCTCTAATATCTGATTACCGTTTTCGCAATATCCGGCCATAATATCAATGAAAGGGAAGGGGCTGGAGTTTGTACCGCGTTCATCCTTCATGTCACTGTATGTAAACAACAGTTGATTGGAAACGTTGGAAGAGAAACGGCTGTTCAATTCGGCGGTAGCCGAGTTCACAATGTTCTGCAACGAATAGCAAGAGTTTGCATAGGACATGGAATATGCCGAAACACGGTTGTATGCCAAACGATACCCGGTATTTCCCGAACTTCCATTGGGTGCTTCCCAGGTTTTGTTATTGGTAAAGTTATAGCGTACACTCAACTTATTTCCCTGATTGATATTCCAGTCAATACGTCCCAGCAATTTCAGGTTGGTGATATCGGCAGGGAAATCTGTGAACGAACCGGTATTATATCCGTATTTGTCTTTCAGAATCTGTGAAAATTCCGCCAGATCAGCTTCCGTAGTTCGTGAAATCGTAGAGTTATTCGGAGTTTCTCCTTCTTTTGCCGCACGCCATGTAATCACTTGCTGCGGACTCTTCTCATACTCTACATTTGCAAAGAAGAATAGCTTGTCTTTAATGATAGGACCGCCAAATGTAGCACCGTAAACAGTCTTGGACTCTTCGGCACGCACACCGAAATCAGTATCACCAATTTTGTTACCGCGCATCACTTCATTATTGAAGTACATATAAGCGCTACCTCTGTAAGCGTTTGTACCCGATTTCGTAATGGCATTGATGCCTGCACCGATAAAGTTTGCCTGACGCACGTCGTATGGGGCAATCACAACCTGTACTTCATCAATGGCATCCAGTGAAATTGGATTTCCACCGCCCGGCAAACCAGACGACAAACCGAAATTGTTATTCAGGTTCGCACCGTCTACCGTGAACGTATTGGAGCGTCCGTCACGGCCTCCAAAACTGTTTCCTGACGCATATGGAGAGATGCGGGTAAAGTCGCTGATACTGCGGTTAATGCTGGGCAATGTGGTGAGTTGTTCAGAAGAAATATTGGTAGTAGCTCCCGTCTTTTCAGCACTGAACTTTGACTTACTGGCCGTAATAGTGATTTCTCCCAATAATTCCGAAGCTTCGTGCAGGGTTACATTCAATGAATAAGTTTCACCCAGTTGCAGCTGGATACCTGTATAGATTGCCGTTTGATAACCGATGTAAGATACCGTCACCTTGTAAGGACCACCGGAGCGCATACCTTGCAGACTGAAACGTCCGTCTACATTGGTAACAGTACCGTAACTGGTTCCGGAAGGTTCGTGTACGGCTACAACCGTAGCGCCGATGACAGATTCTTCGTCAGCCATCACTTTCCCACTCATTCCGGCAGTAGTTACCTGTGCCTTGAGCATTCCTGTAAGGGAAAGCAAAAGCACAAACAGGAATAACATCTTTTTAGCCATGATTTAAAAAAATTAAATAAGAAATAAACAGAAAGTTGTAGAAAACGATGCAAAAGTATAAAAAAAGCAAAATACTCTTATCCCTAAAGTGTTAAATCCTCATTTCTTTTTTATTGCAAAATCAGTCTCTCACAAAAATATGCATTCCGGGAGACAATGTATAAGTTTAAACCGTACCTTTGCAGCGGATTTAACTTTTGGTATAAAAAAGAGACATTATGGACTCATTGAAAATCAACAAAGTACAGTTGCGTAATTTACAAATAGAAGACTACGAGCAACTGGCGCAATCATTCACCCGTGTATATACGGATGGCAGCGATGTGTTTTGGACACACAAACAAATTGAAAAACTCATCCGAATTTTCCCCGAAGGACAGATTGTAACCGTGGTAGACGAAAAGATTGTCGGCTGCGCACTTTCCATCATTGTGAATTACGATGATGTGAAGAACGATCATACTTATGCACAGGTGACGGGTAAAGAAACCTTCAATACCCATAATCCTAAAGGCAATATATTATATGGTATTGAAGTCTTTATTCATCCCCAATACCGTGGACTTCGCCTGGCACGCCGTATGTACGAATACCGCAAGGAGCTTTGCGAAACTCTGAATCTGAAAGCTATTATGTTCGGTGGGCGTATTCCCAACTATTATAAATACTCGGATCAACTTCGCCCGAAAGAGTATATAGATAAGGTAAAGCAGAAAGAAATTTTCGACCCCGTATTGACCTTTCAGCTTTCCAATGATTTCCACGTACGCAAGGTGATGCGCAATTACCTGCCTAATGATGAAGAGTCCAAGCATTATGCTTGTCTGTTGCAATGGGATAACATTTACTATCAGGAACCTACGGAAGAATATATTGCACCGAAAACCACCGTGCGCGTAGGATTGGTGCAGTGGCAGATGCGTAGTTATCAAACGCTGGATGACCTGTTTGAACAGGTAGAATTCTTTGTGGATGCCGTATCCGATTATAAGAGTGACTTCATTCTTTTCCCCGAATACTTCAATGCCCCGCTGATGGCAAAATTCAATAATGAAGGGGAGTCACAGGCCATTCGCGGACTGGCGGCTTATACTGAGGAGATCAGAGAACGATTTGTAAAGTTGGCTATCAGTTACAATATCAATATCATTACGGGTAGCATGCCGCTTATTAAAGAAGATGGACTTTTGTATAATGTCGGTTTCCTTTGTCGTCGCGATGGTAGTTTTGAGATGTATGAGAAGTTGCACGTCACACCCGATGAAATAAAAAGTTGGGGATTAAGCGGTGGAAAGGCTTTACAGACATTCGATACGGACTGTGCTAAAATCGGTGTACTGATTTGCTACGATGTGGAATTTCCGGAATTATCCCGTATTATGGCAGACCAGGGCATGCAGATTTTATTCGTTCCTTTCCTGACGGATACGCAAAATGCTTACTCACGTGTAAAGGTATGCGCCCATGCCCGTGCCATCGAAAATGAATGTTTCGTTGTCATTGCCGGTAGTGTAGGTAATCTTCCGCGCGTGCACAATATGGATATTCAGTATGCACAGTCAGGTGTGTTTACTCCCTGCGACTTTGCATTTCCGACGGATGGCAAACGTGCAGAAGCCACACCGAATACAGAAATGATACTGGTATCCGATGTGGATCTGGATTTATTGAATGAATTGCATACTTACGGCAGTGTGCGCAATCTGAAAGACAGGAGAAACGACTTGTATGAGGTGAGGATGAAGAAATAGAACAATCGAATTATTTATTCATTTTATTAAAACGTAGCCTGACAATATGTATTTCCGTATATTGTACCAATAATAAATTCTACATAGAGGGTGAGATAGAATAGACCTATACTCCTTGTCTTTTCCACGTATTTCAAGCTGGCCGACAGTGGGCATTAATAAAATCTTGTGTATCGCTTCATCTACATTTTTTGCAAAGGTGACAGCGAATTGTATTCCCAGATTTGCAGCATACCAATATGCAGTCTTTTGAAATACGGCAAGTGCCCGCTTTGTCCAGATTACTTTAAGTTCAGCCATAAATTGAAAGCGGCTTTTACTTCTTCATCAGTAGCAATACCGCTGGCTTCTAACAGTTTTGATTCTTTTTCAAATTCCTCATCAGTATATTGGCAGGGTATAGGTTTGCCTATCAGAAAATTCTCTTTTTCAAGTTCTTCTGCAAATTCCCTGTCAAGATGTGTATATGCAAATTCTTTGGCACGTTGATAACGCTCTTCAAAGCTTTCCTCATCTTTATCAAGCATGCTGCTAATTTTAGACAATAGCACGGCATCGTCCATTTGTTCTATTCTGTCTTTTATGTGATTGCGCAAGGCATTCAGCATCGGACGGCTATAGTAAGTTGCAGCTGGTTCTTTTACTTTTCCCATAACGTAACGTTTTGTACAAAGTTACACTTTAATGATACAGTAACAAAAGAAATAAATCTTTTTATTTCTACTTTATCTCGAACCTTACCAGCATCGAATAATTCAGTTTTATCGTACGGAAAGCATCGTAAGTTTCTGCCTGTGATGAACTTACATTACTCTGGGCTGCAAAATACCGGGAATAACCTGCACTTTCCTGCGGTTCGACAATGCGAATGACACCTCCCAGGCGTTTACCTAATGCTTCCACCAAATATTCAGCTTTCTTTTGTGCGGCTTTCAGTGCCTCTATTTTGCCTTGTTGCCGATAGACCTGCATATCCTTGTTTTTCAGTTCTCCGATACGCATGTAGTTGACACCTTTCGTGTCGATAACCTTTAGAATCTCATCTATCTGACTAAAATCGGTCAATGTGATATCAAACCGTTTGGATACCAGGAATTCAAGTCCGCGTTCACGCCAATAGTCACCTACTTCTTGTGTACGGATGGCGTCTTCCGGAATCCCGATCTTTCGCAAGGCAGCTCTCAAATTTCGCTCTATTCCGGTCAGTGGTACTTTGGTCCGATAATTCTCCGGTTTGGACTTTCCGTCAAATTCCTCTTCCCAATATTCTTTAATCTCGATAAGATAATGAATCTCGTCGGGCACAAGGGTTATTTCCGAAGTTCCGGTAACCTCAATAAACTTCGCATTATCACTGTCTTGACCGAATGCAGTGCTGCACACCAATAGAAATACGGCAAATAATAAAAATCTAGTTTTCATAATAGTATGTTCTTTAGAGAATTATATTTGCAATGATACAAAAAATGAGGATATTGTAAAAGTTTACATACCCTCATTTTTATATTATCAACAATTTATCCCTTTATATCCCAAATTCCGCAGCTGCGTTCCAGCTCGACGAGTGCCGCATTATAATTAAACAGCGTTTCTATATATTGCGCCTGAACTTCATCATACGTCCGTTGTGCATTCAGTATTTCCAACAGAGAAACTTCGCCCCGGTTATAACTGTATATTTTACCTTCAAGCACATCCTGCGCCTGTTTCAGGATTCCGCCTTCGTAATGTTTCACTTGAAGTGCCTGCGATTGGAATTGCTGATAAGCTCCCATAACTTCCCGTTGTACCTGCAAGCACATTTGCTCATATTGCAATTCTGCCTGGCGAGCACGGAAACGGGCAGCATTGACCGCACCTCTGTTCAGAGAAGAGAAGTTTAAAGGAATCGCAATCCCCGCACTGACTCCATTGAATGCCGGAGCAGGTGCTTCTTCATTGCGTACACGCTTGTTATGGCTCCATCCTAATGAAAACTCCACATCAGGACGCTTTTCACGCTTAGCCAGAATCAGTTCACGGCGTGCAACCTCCGTATTCTTCAAAGCTGCCAGCAAATCGGAGCGATGTTCTATAGCTCCCTCAATCAATCCGTTCAGTACAAATACCTGTTCCGGTTTTTTCAATTCTTCCACCGGATGAAACAGCGTATCTGTAACTGTGGTTCCGACAAAGAGGGACAGTTGCATATATGCCTGCTTTAAGTCCGTTTCAGCTTGCAGCACCTCGTTATACATGATGTCTGCTTCCAACTTGCTTTGTATCGCTTCCACCTCCATGATCTTGCCGGATGCCAGACGGATACTATCGGATTTCGCCAGGTCGTACATATTGCTCCATGCACTTCTTTTGATGTCACTGTGTTGTTTTTGCTTCATTACTTCCAGATAAGCAATGGTGGCGTCCGCCTGTAAATTCCGGAAATAATCATCCAGCACAATCTCCGCCAGTTCATTCTGGCTGCGTGCCAACTTGATGCCGGCTGTACGTCTTCCTAAAGTTACGTTCTGCGAAAGTTCCAGTTCATAGCTTTGACCCATTTGCAAAGTGTGGTCTTCATTATTGGAATAAGTAAAAGAGAGCGACGGATCATCAAATACTTTGGCAGCTATCACATCTGCATGTGCGGCGCTGACATTCATCTTCTCCGCTGCATATTCCAGATTGTCGGCACTTACTTTATGCATATACTGCTTATAAGTAATCGGTTCTACAGTCTGTGCCTGCACTGAACAAGCACAAACAATAAGGGTAAACAACGCAATATTATATCTTTTCATTTTCATCCTTTTTATCTTCCTTTTTTTCCATCATATAATATAAAGTGGGGAGAATATACAGTGTCACCACAGTAGCAAACAGCAATCCGTATACAATAACCGTTGCCAGCGGACGCTGTACATCGGAACCAATTCCCGTACTCAGGGATGCCGGAAGCAAACCCAGCACAGCAACAGTAGCCGTCATCAGAATAGGACGGAAACGATGACGCACACCGGTAACCACGGCATCGCGCAAGTCGCGCCCCCGTTCGCGCAAATTATTGATATGCGAAATCATAATCACTCCATTCTGAATAGCTACACCAATCAGTGCGATGAAGCCTACGGCAGAAGATACATTCAGTGTCATTCCCCGTACATTCAGTGCAAGCATACCTCCGAAGAGTGCCAACGGAATGATACACATCAATAAAGCCGCTTGCCGGAATTTGCCGAGGGCGGCAAACAATAGCAGTAACATAATTCCCAATGCCAACGGAACTACCACGCCCAAACGATTGTATGCACGATGCTGGTTTTCAAACTGTCCCGCCCATTTCAGATGAAAATCTTCATGGTTGTATTTCACCTGGTCATCAATCATCCTGTTCGCTTTCTGCAAGAAAGAAGTCAGGTCGATACCACGCAGATTGACGCGGATTGTAAGGTGGCGCTTATTCATCTCGCGTGAAATGGTGCTTGCCCCTGTGGTCAGTTTGATTTCCGCAACCTGGCTCAATGGTATCTTGGCGCCTGTGCCCGAAGTCAGCATCAAGTTTCCGATGCGTTCCGGTGTATTGCGCGTCTCTTCGCTGAAACGGCAGATGACGTCATACGACTTGCTACCTACAAAGATTTGCGAAATGGCCTTGCCGCCAATGGCGAGTTCTATCAGATCGGCCACGTCCGAGACATTCAATCCGTATTGGGCAATACGGTCACGGTCTGCTATAATCTGAAGTTGGGGAAGGGGAGGCTCCTGATCTACGGCAACATCCGTCGCGCCCGGAATCTGCTTGATGACATTGACAACCTTATCGGCAATATGACGCGTTTCCGTGATATCTTCCCCGTATATCTTCAGTGCAAGATCACTGTGCGCACCTGCTATCTGGTCCATCACCATGTCAATAATCGGCTGGGAGAAACCTACCGAATATCCCGGCATGGTCATGAGCGTATCATTCATCGCTTCAATCAGCTTGGCTTTATTGCGTCCTGTAGTCCAGCTATCGTAAGGTTTCAATCCTACACCACACTCGATGTGCGAAAGGGAAAAGGCTTCTGCACCTTCATCGTCACGTCCCACCTGTGTCATTACGTACGACACTTCCGGAAACTGCCCCAATTTATTTCTTAATTCAGCTCCCATCTCTTTGGAACGCTCGATGGAAATCCCCGGAGGTAATTGTACCTGAATCCAGATAGCCCCTTCGTCTAAGGGAGGAAGGAAATCTTTTCCCACCGTATAGCTCAAAACACCTGCTAAAACCAGGATTCCTGCCAATACTCCCAATACGGCTTTCGGGCAGTCAATCACACGAACCACTTGTGCGTGATACAGCATCTGCAATTTTTCCAACCAACGGTTATGATATACTTTCCGAGGCTTACGGTAAGCCATATATGCCAGTCCCGGAATCAGAAACAATGCTACACACAGAGCGCCTATCAATGCATATCCCACTGTATATGCCATCGGTGTAAACAGTTTCTTCTCGATATGTTCGAAGGCAAACAAGGGCAAATAAGCGGTTATAATAATAAGGATAGAGAAGAAGATAGGGCGGGCGACTTCCGTTGTACGTCGTAAGATGGAATCTTCTTCCAATACTTCATCGGGATGCCGTTCACGCTTCTTCAGAATCGTTTCCATCATCACGATAGAGCCGTCTACCAGGATACCGAAGTCAATAGCTCCCAATGAAAGCAGGTTGGCAGGTATATCCGTCACGTGCATCAGGATAAAAGCTATCAGCAGCGATAGGGGAATAGTGACGGCAACGAGCAATGCACCCCGCCAGCTTCCTAAAAAGAGAATCAGTACCAATATCACCAGGATCATACCCATAAACAGTGTATGCGAAACTGTGTGTAAAGTCATATCTACCAGGTTCGTGCGATCCATAAAAGGATGGATGTGTGTACCCTTGGGCAGTACTTCGTTGTTCAGTTCGTCAATAGCGGCATGTACTCCTTCGAGCACTTGCGAGGGATTCTGACCGCGCAACATTTGCACGATGCCTTCTACGCCGTCAGAGAAATTACGTTTGCCATCATAAAAGCCCAGTACACCCTTGCGCTCCAGGCTGCCATATTTCAGTTTTCCGATATCATCCAGATACACAGGTACTCCATTATCCGTTTTGATAACGATACGTCCTAAATCTTTCAAATCCTTCACCAGACCGATACCGCGAATCACGTAACTCAGATCACCCCGGCTCAACATACTTCCTCCGGCGTTCACATTGTTCATTTCAACTTTTTCGGTCACGTCAGAAAGGGAAATATCGTACTCTTCCATCTTACGTGGATTCAGCTCGATCTGATACTGGGTAGTGATGCCGCCGTAGTTGCTTACATCGGCTACGCCTGTCACTTGCTTCAACCGAGGGATAATCACCCATTTATGCAAATCGGTGATCTCACGCAGGTCCAGATTATCGCTTTCAATGACGTAGCGGAATATCTCTCCGGTAGGCGAGGTCAGGGGATTCAGCCCCGGTACGGCACCATAAGGTAATTCTACATCTACCAGGCGCTCCTGCACACGCTGGCGTGCCCAGTAGTCATCAATTCCGTCATCAAACACCAGTACCACGGTGCTCAGTCCGAAAGTGTTTTTGCTTCGCATCACGTTCAGTCCCGGCAGACCGTTTACGGCCCGTTCAATGGGAATTGTGATTTGCTGTTCTATCTCTTCGGCAGCAAGTCCCGGCACTTGTGTCACAATCTGTACGGTGGTATCCGCAATATCCGGATAAGCATCTATTGCCAGTCTTGTCCATGAATAGTAACCCACCACGGCAATGAAGGCAAACAATACGAACATCAGTCCTCGACGATGTATCGCCAGAAAAATCAACTTCTTCATATTATGTAACCCCGGTGTTTAGTTGGCGTTCAGCAGATAGAAAGCACCGTCCGAAACATACTTTTCTCCGGATTGCAGGCCGGAAGTAATGACACTCTTGTCGCCATCCGTAGCAGAAGTTTCCACTTTCCGTTTCAGGAATTTATTGTTGCCCGAAGAGACCAATACATACGCCTGTTCTTCTTCCTGCAAAATGGCAGAAGTCGGGATCAGAATGCTTTCAGCAGGTTCGTCAGTCAGTTTCACTGTGGCATACATGGCAGGCTTCATCAGTCGCTCTTTATTATCGCATGCCACTAATACTTCTACCGAACGCGTATCTTCATCCAGCATTTCGTTGATATGGTAGATTGTGCCGCTGAAGGTCTGGTTCGATTGCGATACCAGGGATATTTCCACCTTTTTCAGTGAAGAGAGCAGGGACATATCCTTTTCTTTCACATTGGCAGCTACCCATACTTCATTCAGATCGGCTACCACGGCCACCGGGTCGGCATCGTCTTTCATGAATTGCCCGATTACAATGTTATTCTTCACTATTTCACCGGAAATGGGTGAGCGGACAATCATAGGCTGACCCAGTACTAACTGGTCCGGTTCTATCTGGAATACTTTCAGGGCAGCCAACGCATTTTCATAATCTTTCTTTTTCAATTCATAGTTCACTTCGGCTTCTTCCACTTCTTTTTGCGCACTTACTTTGTGTGCATACAAGTCCTGTTCGCGGAGCAGATTCTTGGAAGCCAGTTCCATTTCCTGCTTTGCCTGGTAGTAGACTTTTCCGGTTTCAAAGAAGTCGGGCGAACTGATTTCAAACAAGGGACTGCCTTTATCCACTTTTTGTCCCAGACGGATAAAGGAACGCGTCACCCGTCCTGCAAACGGAGAGGCTATTTCTGCATAATGATTGGGGATGGCTTTCACGATGCCCGAAACTGTGAATGTCGTTTCATGCAATTCTTTCTGAACTTCGCTTATTTTCAGTTTCTTGGCGATGGGGGATTCCGAAGATACCACAATAGTATCTCCTGAGACAGAAAATTCCTGGTTTTCCTGTTCTTTTTGCTGACTGGTACAAGCATAGCACATCATGCCGGTCAGGCACAATAAATATATGTATTTCATTTCTTTGTCGTTATGATAAGAACTCGTTTTTCTTCATGTATTTTGGGAATAACAGATTAAGGTTTCGCATATGCTCTGCCTTTCAGGCTACATACGAAACTTAAATAACAAAATCTGTTCTCAGCATACATGACAGGGTGGAGAACGTAAATGGAAAGACCGGGCTGTGCGAACAATCCGGTTTGCTCCATGCAACAAGAAGATGAAACTTAGGAAAAATAAAATAAAGGGAACTATCGGTAACTCATGCGAGCTGTCCAGACATAATAAATTGAACCAGGAGACGGTTTCCCACTGTGCTTCTGTGTGCGAATGATGCATACCCGGAAGGTAGGGGTGGGAGTGAGTTACGAGGAAATGATCGACTACATGTGTATGGACAAAGGCTGTGTTTCCTACGTAGTAATAAACAAATACTACTATCAGTACATACTTTACGATGTTGGAAAGTAACCTTTTCACATGCAATGTTTTTGCTTTGGCGACAAAGGTAGTGCATATTTCAGACACTATCCAAGAGGAGAAGGATTTATTTTAGAAAATCTTGCCTTACAATTTATGGCTTACTTATTCTTTAATCTCCTTTAATCATAATGTATTGTGCAAAGCCCTTATACCGATAGGGAAATATCCAAAGCACATTAATAATGTTCCAATAGTGCTTATTAACTCTATGTCAGGGTTGTTCAGGAGCAATAAGCCTGCAATCATCAATATACCCTGCCATCTTTTTATGCATTTTTCTTTTATTAATCCTATACCTTGAATGATTGCACCGATAGGTAATAGGGGAAGTAGATAGCAGACTTTCAACAATCCTGCCTTATCAACAATGACTTGCAAAAACGGACTGATTTTGATAAAGTCTGCTTCCGGAAGCGTATCAAATGCCGACAAAACCAGGCATAGAGCTCCTTTATCTACAGCTAAAATAAATGCCCCGAACACTCCAATGATACAACCCCAAAATCCCCAAACCTTTCCAGAAGATTGCAGGTTATTCATGATACCTATCATTGAAACCATTATAAAAGGAACTGAGAACATGACAATTAAATGCCCGATGTGATAATAAGAATTGTTATGAAAACGTTCCACTAAATCTTGTGCAGTAAATATCATCTTCATTTGTTCCAAATGTGGGTGCATCAAGAAACCTGCTAATAACATCATGGGGAAAAGTATGAGCGAGAATGCCAGTCCTTTTCTTTTCACTTGTTCGCTGAAAGGCTTTTTACTCAAAGATATACCTTCTATTTCAAGGGCTTTTCTTCTACAAACTTTGATGCAGGCACCACACGAGTCGCATTGTGTGATATTCCAGATTCTTATATCTGCTTTTTTACTCTCTTGGGATAATACATTTTTCAAGCAGGCTTTTACGCACTTGCCACATTTAGAACACAGATCGTTATCAATTTGTATTTTCTTTGTCTCCATATTATTATTGTTTTAGTAATATGAGGCAAAACTAAGCAGAAGAAAAAATAAAAGTATTGATTGAGGTCAAGACTTATTCCAATAGTATTCTTTTACGTATGCGACTCAATGTTTCGGGCGTTACCATTATATACGAAGCTAATTCTTTAAGAGTTATTAGGTTGGGCAAGTCAGGACATCTTTGCAGGAGTTCTTTATATCGTTCTTCCGGAGTAGCTCTATACGCTGAAATAATATTATTCCATGCAACATATAGTAGCTCTTCGGCTAAGATTCTGCCTTGTTGTTGTGCTTCCATATTTGAGTTATAGAATTCGTTTACATCAGAATGGGATAACAAATAAACAGTGCTGTCTGTCACAGCTTGTATATCCAGCAGGGCATATTCTTTCTTTTGGAATGCAGAATAATTTCCTAATGGTTCATTAGAGAAATTGTAGGCAACCACATGTTCATTGCCGTTATTGTCAATACAAGTATATCTAAAAGTTCCGTCTAAAATAAAACCTATATAGGAATGTTTATCTCCTTTATTCAGGAAATATTCATTCTTCTTGTAGCGACGTATTCTACCTTTCTCCATAAATATTTTTTTGAAGACAGAGAACTCAAGACGCTCCATATACTCATTAAATTGTCCCATTATTATAAAGTTTTATGCAAAAGTAGAAAGATAATATCTAATGAAGAAATATTTTAGTTTGATAGTTTTTGGCAAGGAAACTACTATGTAAAAATAGTTCTTTTTAATTTTTGATGAATAAATCAAGTGATAAGAAGACTCTGAAATCATGACATATAAAACATTTCATTAATAACCGTAAACAACGTTTTTAAAGAATAACCGGAACGTTTTTAAAAAATGTATCCAACGTTTATTAACAGCACAAAAATGAGCTTTAAGCCCTAACTTGAATATAAATCAACAAAAAAGGTGGCAAATCCTTGTGAGGAAATACCACCTTATTTTCTTTTTTGCCTATTATTATTCCAAATGCCGAACATCTGAAATAACTATGATCTATTTAATTTGCCAGCGAGCGAACCACCTATAGTTATCCGGCAGACAGCCTATCTTACATAAAATATCTGTCAAATTAATGCACCATTTAGAGGTTTCCGAAAAAGAAAGAATAACTTTTGCCATTTTACTAAAGGTTTAGGTTTATAATAAAACTCAGTTTAAAGCTTCTACAAAGATACAACATCGTAAAGGCAAAATCAAGTGTTTTGGCTGATACTTTACACTTTACCAGCTATCTTCCGATTTATCTTTCCCGATAAGTGCCATCACCCGTTTTTTATAAAGATCCGCTGCCAGGGCAATATTCTTTTCCGCATCGGGTGTTCCCATACCATACACCACGAAAGGAGTCTGCCATACCATCCCTGCATGCACAGCGCCACCCTGATAAGGACGCAAAAGTTCATCCACCGTGAAGCGATTTCTTCCTCCACTTCGGTACGCATCAAATTCAGAACCGGTAGTGGTAACCACCAACAAAGGTTTACCGGCTACTGCCGGAGTTTTTGCCAAATAGGTAAATATCCCGTCCTGCCATTTCTTTAATAAAGATGGTGCCGACATCCAATAAAATGGGAACTGATATACCACTGCATTGGCATGAGATATAATCCGGCTCCATGCATCCATATTGAGGATATCCTCATCCGGCATCTCGTATAAATTAAAAACAGCCACATCTTCTATATCCTTTATGGCATCAAACAGGGCTTTATTGGCTTGTGAGTTTTCCATGTTGGGGTGTGCCAGAAGCACCACAACCTTTTTTAGATCTTTGTCCATACTATTGTTTTTGATGTTTTGTTTGGGTGAATAAATAATTGCGACAGGCAAAAATAAGTATAAATTGCGTAAAAACGATAGAATCGGACAAAATAAAATGAGTAGAATCTTTTCTCAACGTTCTACCTGCCGTTGCTGTTCGGCATTATAACGGTCTCCCACCACCGGAATGGCAACAACTGCTTTTTCCAGCTCTTCCCACTCTTCAGGCGAAAGGGCAAATTCCAGCGTGCGTAGGTTCTCTTCCAAGTGCGACAATTTCGTCGTTCCGGGAATCGGTACGATCCACGGCGCTTTCTGCAACAACCAGCCAAGTGCTACCTGCGTCGAAGTCATGCCCCGTGTACGGCCGAAGGCTTGCAGTGCATTTACAATGCGCATATTTGCCCGCATCGCTTCCGGTTGGAAACGCGGCAAAGTCTGACGGTTGTCGTTGTTCGAATCAAAAACCGTATACTCGTTAATGCAGCCACCCAAAAAGCCGCGATTAATCGGACTGTACGGAACAAAGCCAATGCCCAATTCCCGACAAGTATCAAGCACTCCGTTTTCCTCCACAAGACGGTGCATCAAGTGATACTCGCTCTGAATGGCAGTGATCGGACATACTGCATGGGCTTTACGAATAGTTTCAGGGCTGACCTCACACATTCCCCAGTGTTGTACCTTGCCCTCTTTCATCAGATCAGCAATCGTTGATGCCACCTCTTCCGCCGATACATTCGGATCGGCACGGTGCTGATAGAACATCGGCAACGAATCGAGTCGGAGGCGACGGAGTGATTCCTCACAATAACGACGAATCGTCTGCGAACGGCTGTCTTGCCTACCGGTTCCCTTGCCATTGATCACTTCATGTCCGAATTTGGTGGTTACGTTGATTTTTCCTTTGAACTCAGATAAGGCTTCCCCTGCCAATTCTTCATTATTCAGCGGCCCGTAGATGATGGCTGTATCGAAAAGTGTCACCCCACGGTCTACCGCTTCGTGCAATAATCGGATACATTGCTTCTTGTCCGGATGCTGACTGCGGTTATAGGTCATGCCCATCACACCGAAGCCGAGAGCTGAAACCTCGAAAGCTGCCTTACCGGTACCCAATACGCGATGGTCCGTAATATGTGCGGCATCAGTATCCTTGCCCGATGTTTCCGGTTGTTGTTTCGTTCCGGCCGCAAAAACGTTATCTAATCCTCCGGGCATGGCCAATGCTGCACCCGCTAATGCCGCCGTCTTAAGGAATCCGCGGCGACTGAGATTCATTTTATTCATTTCTTCCATGATCCTGATGTTTTAATGTTCGGGTGCAAATTTACGAAGAGAGCCCCGCAACAACTTTGCTACGAGGCTCAAAATATTTTGTTATAAAGCTCATCTTACCAAGATGGCGCAACTCCGTAATTTTCTTTATATATTTTGGAAAAATGCGACAAATTCTTGAAGCCTACATCAAAACAAGCCTCCGTTACTTTCTTCTTCCCCGACTTAATTAACTCATGTGCTGTTTCCAAACGTCGTTTGATAATCCATTTCTGCGGCGTAAGGTCGCTTACTTTGGCAAAGTCCCGCTTAAAGGTAGCCAAGCTACGTCCGGTATAACTCGCAATTTCTTCCATCGAGAGATCGCACATATAATTTTCATTCAGGTAATCAAGAATGTCTATTTTCCACGGTTCGACGAAATCAAACAGTGAAGCATAGAGATTATGATCAGTGTTAAGCAGGATGTAGACTCCTTCTATCATCTTCAGTTTCAGTACTTCTTCCAATGGCTTTTCGCCCGCATCGAAATAGGGAATGACCGATTCGAACAGCGACCGGATATCCGGCCTGTTGCTTGGCAGTACACGCAGGCTTACTTTTTCGCGTTTGGAATCAGTCGGGAGTTGCTGACGGTTGAGCGTCTGGTAAAATTCTCTCAAAAAAGCCCTTGAAAATTTCAGCACGACAGAGCGGTACGGTTTATCGTCCCCGACTTTTTTCTGCAACCACATCCGGTTGTCGCGCCGCATAAAGGCGCAGTCTCCCGGATGCAAAACAGTTTTCTTTCCTCGTTCTTCGATTTCCAGTTCTCCGGAACAGAGATAAATGAGCGTATGTTCCCTGTTCTCGTGAGCACATCCCCTGTCATCGGTGAAGTAACTTGCTATAAGCACGTTTGAGCAGTCGAATACATCTAATTGTTCCATAAATATCAGCCTTTTATTTTTTGCAAAAATAGCATATTGTATTCATATTATGTCTGCCTCATTCCATTTAGATATGTTTTTTTCTATTCAATAATATCTTTTCTCTAACTTTTTTGTAACTTTGCACCCTTAAAATAAGGAGGGTTGCTTTAGCACGTCTCAAAGTGCCTCCTTAATCGTTAAATTGTAAATAGTTAAATTGCAAATAAGATGGGTAAGAAGTTTGCCGAATATTCGCAGTTCGACCTCTCAAAGGTAAACGCGGAAGTGTTGAAGAAATGGGACGAGAACCAGGTTTTCGCCAAGAGTATGACAGAACGTGAAGGCTGTCCTTCTTTCGTTTTTTATGAAGGACCGCCCTCTGCCAACGGTATGCCGGGCATTCACCACGTAATGGCTCGCTCCATCAAAGATATTTTCTGCCGTTACAAAACCATGAAAGGTTTCCTGGTGAAACGTAAAGCTGGCTGGGACACACACGGACTTCCCGTGGAACTGGGTGTGGAAAAAGCAATGGGTATCACCAAGGAAGATATCGGTAAAACGATCTCCGTAGCCGACTATAACGCTGCCTGCCGCAAAGATGTGATGAAGTTCACCAAAGAATGGGAAGATCTGACTCACAAGATGGGGTATTGGGTAGACATGACCGATCCTTATATCACCTACGACAACCGCTACATCGAAACCTTGTGGTGGCTGTTGAAGCAACTCTATACAAAAGGGTATCTTTATAAAGGATACACCATACAGCCGTATTCTCCCGCTGCCGGAACAGGACTGAGCTCACACGAATTGAACCAGCCCGGTTGCTACCGCGACGTGAAGGATGTGACCTGTGTGGCACAGTTCAAGATGAAGAACCCGAAGCCGGAAATGGCAGAGTGGGGAACTCCGTACTTCATAGCATGGACCACCACTCCGTGGACATTACCTTCAAATACCGCGCTTTGCGTAGGCCCGAAGATAGATTATGTAGCCGTACAAAGCTACAATGGATACACCGGAGAGAAAATCACCGTTGTACTTGCCAAAGCTTTGCTCTACACGCACTTCAATAAGAAAGCGGAAGACATCGCCCTGGAAGATTACAAACCGGGAGATAAGCTGATACCGTTCAAAATTGTAGGAGAATATAAAGGTCCGGAACTTGTAGGCATGGAATATGAGCAACTGATACCTTGGGTGAATCCGGGTGAAGGTGCATTCCGTGTAATCTCAGGTGACTATGTGACTACGGAAGACGGTACAGGTATCGTACATATCGCTCCGACATTCGGTGCCGACGATGCCCAGGTAGCGAAAGCCGCCGGTGTTCCGCCGTTGCAACTCATCAATAAGAAAGGTGAACTCCGCCCGATGGTGGACCTGACCGGTAAGTTCTATAAATTGGACGAACTGGACGAGAACTTCGTGAAAGAGCGCGTAAACGTAGATTTATACAAGGAATATGCAGGCCGTTTCGTGAAGAACGATTACGATCCGAATCTGACAGATCAGGACGAAAGTCTCGACGTAAGTCTCTGCATGATGATGAAAGCCAACAACCAGGCGTTCAAGATAGAGAAGCATGTGCACAATTATCCGCACTGCTGGCGTACGGACAAACCGGTATTGTATTATCCGTTGGATAGCTGGTTCATCCGCTCTACCGCTTGCAAAGACCGCATGATAGAGCTGAACAAGACGATTAACTGGAAACCGGAAAGCACCGGTACGGGACGTTTTGGCAAGTGGTTGGAAAATCTGAATGACTGGAACCTGAGCCGTTCACGTTACTGGGGTACTCCGCTGCCTATCTGGCGCACGGAAGACAACAGCGAAGAAATCTGCATCGGTTCGGTTGAAGAGCTTTATAATGAAATAGAGAAATCCGTAGCTGCCGGATTCATGAAGTCCAATCCTTATAAGGATAAAGGCTACGTACCCGGTGAGTATAATGGAGAAAATTATGATAAGATAGACTTGCACCGTCCGTATGTGGATGATATCATCCTCGTATCCAAAGACGGTAAGCCCATGAAGCGTGAAGCGGACCTGATAGACGTATGGTTCGATTCCGGCGCCATGCCGTATGCACAAATCCACTATCCGTTTGAGAACAAAGAACTGCTGGATAGCCATCAGGTTTACCCCGCCGACTTTATCGCAGAAGGTGTGGATCAGACTCGCGGTTGGTTCTTTACGCTCCATGCAATCGCTTCAATGGTATTCGATACCATCTCTTACAAGGCTGTTATCTCTAACGGATTGGTACTTGACAAGAATGGTAACAAGATGTCCAAGCGTCTGGGCAATGGTGTAGATCCTTTCTCAACTATCGAGAAATACGGGTCCGACCCCTTGCGCTGGTACATGATCACCAATTCTTCTCCGTGGGATAACCTGAAATTCGATGTAGACGGCATCGAAGAAGTTCGTCGTAAATTCTTCGGTACATTATATAATACGTATTCTTTCTTCTCCCTCTATGCCAATGTAGACGGATTCGAATACAAGGAAGCTGACGTGCCGATGACTGAACGCCCTGAAATCGACCGTTGGATACTCTCTGTGCTGAATACACTGGTGAAAGAAGTGGATACTTGCTATAGCGAATACGAGCCGACAAAGGCCGGACGTCTGATATCCGACTTCGTAAACGACAACCTCTCCAACTGGTATGTTCGTCTGAACCGTAAACGTTTCTGGGGTGGTGAATTTACGCAGGATAAGTTATCTGCATACCAGACTCTGTACACTTGTCTGGAAACTGTTGCCAAATTGATGTCGCCCATCGCTCCGTTCTATGCAGACAAGCTCTATATGGACTTGGTTACCGCAACGGGACGAGACAATGTGGTATCCGTACACCTGGCTAAATTCCCCGAATATAACGCGGAAATGATAGACAGAGAACTGGAAGCCCGTATGCAAATGGCACAAGACGTAACTTCTATGGTATTGGCTTTGCGCCGCAAGGTGAACATCAAAGTACGCCAGCCACTGCAATGTATCATGATACCGGTAGTGGACGAGGAACAACGTGCCCACATCGAAGCAGTAAAAGCACTTATCATGAGCGAAGTGAACGTGAAGGATATCAAGTTCGTAGACGGTGCCGCCGGTGTGCTGGTAAAGAAAGTGAAATGTGACTTCAAGAAGATGGGACCGAAATTTGGCAAGCAGATGAAAGCCGTAGCTGCCGCTGTAGCAGAAATGTCACAGGAAGCTATTGCCGAACTGGAAAAGAACGGTTCTTATACTTTGCAACTGGATGGTACGGATGTGGTTGTGGAAGCCGCTGACGTAGAAATCTTCAGTGAAGACATTCCGGGATGGTTGGTTGCCAACGAAGGAAAGCTGACTGTTGCCCTGGATGTAACCGTTACAGAAGAACTTCGTCGCGAAGGTATTGCCCGTGAACTGGTTAACCGTATTCAGAATATCCGCAAGTCAAGCGGTTTGGAGATAACGGACAAAATAAAGATTACATTATCAAAAAATCAGCAAACAGATGATGCGGTAAACGAATATAAAGACTATATTTGTAACCAAGTTTTAGGAACCTCACTGACGCTGACCGATGGGGTGGAAAACGGCACGGAACTTAACTTTGACGATTTCTCCCTGTACGTAAGCGTTGTAAAAGAATAATAATACTAACGATTTAACACGTAAAGTTATGGCAGAAAAAACAAGATACTCGGATGCTGAATTGGAAGAATTCCGCGCCATTATTAATGAGAAGTTAGAATTGGCACAACGCGATTACGAATTGCTGAAAGCCAGTTTAACCGGAGCCGACGGTAATGATACCGACGATACGTCTCCTACGTACAAAGTTTTGGAAGAAGGTGCCAACACCTTGTCCAAAGAAGAAACGACACGCCTGGCTCAACGTCAGTTGAAGTTTATCCAGGGTTTGCAGGCCGCATTGGTACGCATCGAGAACAAAACGTATGGCATTTGCCGTGAAACAGGTAAGTTGATTCCTGCCGAACGTCTGCGTGCTGTGCCTCATGCTACGCTGAGCATTGAGGCCAAAAATAATGGTAAGAAGTAAGGATGAACAAATACCTCACGAAAGGTCGCATTGCGCTGCTCGTTATTTTCTCGGTATTAATTGCTGACCAGATAATTAAGATCTATGTCAAAACTCACATGTATTGGCATCAGAGCGAAAACGTTATTAAATGGCTTTATGAAAAGCTAAGCATAGTAAATGCAGAACCGCCTACATGGTTTTATATTTATTTTACTGAGAATAACGGTATGGCGTTCGGTATGGAGATATTCGGTAAGTTATTCCTTACCTTATTCCGTATTGTTGCCGTAGGAGCGATAGGATGGTATTTGACGAAAATTATTAAACAGGGCTTGAAGACAGGCTATATCGTATGCGTATCTCTGATTCTTACGGGAGCGTTGGGTAACATCATCGATAGTGTATTCTACGGTGTGTTGTTCAATGAGAGTACACATTCGCAGATAGCTTCATTCTTGCCGGAAGGTGGAGGTTATGCTCCTTTGTTCTACGGAAAGGTGGTGGATATGTTCTATTTCCCTATCATTGATACGAACTGGCCTCAATGGATGCCGTTGGTAGGTGGGGATCATTTCATATTCTTCAGTCCAATATTCAACCTTGCCGATGCCGCTATCAGTTGTGGTATTATTGCCCTGTTATTATTTTACAGCAAATATTTGAATGACTCTTATCATGCAATAAAGAAATCATGAAAGGTCTGCGTCGAATTCAATGGTTTAGCATATTCCTGTTAGCATCTTGTTTGACAGCCTGTCAGGTGAAAAGACCGAAGGTGGTTATATCGGATGCTAAGATGGAAAATGTGCTTTATGACTACCATATAGCAAAGGCTATGGGGGAAGAAGTCCCTTATACCGATGGCTATAAAAGGGTATTGTACATTGAATCGGCGTTTAAAAAGCACGGCATTACGCAAGCCGAATTTGACTCTTCAATGGTTTGGTTCACGCGTAATCCGGAAGTACTCACCAAGATTTATGAGAAAGTAAACGCAAGGCTGAAAGCGGAGCGGGATGTTGTCAATCATTTAATTGCCATACGTGACAATAAGCCGAAGGAAAGTCTTCCGGGTGACAGCATTGATGTATGGGCATGGCAACGTATCTATCAGCTGACAGGTATGCCAATGGACAACAAGATTACTTTCGTCTTACCTTCAGATACCAACTTTAAAGACCGCGATACTTTGCGGTGGAACGTTCGTTTCCGCTTCCACAACGGTGCGCCTGATTCCCTATATGCTCCCGTCATGGCTATGCAGATTGTCTATAAGGACAGCATGATCAGTGATATTCAGAAAGTATACAAATCGGGTATGGAAACGATTTCACTCTTTGCCGATACGTTGGGAAAAATCCAGGAGATACGTGGATATATCTATTATCCCGCAGCACAGGCTACCCGTACATTGCTGACCGACCGCATTTCACTGATGCGTTATCATGCTACGGATACACTGTCGTTTGCCAAGAATGATTCTATTCAGAAAGATTCTGTTAAGACAGAGAAAATAGAATCTCAGGAACTCAAGAAAGAGGAACTGAAACCTGCGGAAGAAAAGATAAATGACAATCCGCGCAGACGTGATGCTGCCCGTCCTCGTCCATCTTCGGAACCTGCACTGAAGAAGTTGGACAATCCGGAACACGTTCAATTCCGTAAAGATAAGCCCTGATGATCAAACGATTTGCTTCACACTTTATTTTTCTGCCCGGACATGGTTATCTCAAACAATATGTGGTAGGGGTGGAAGAAGGGCAAGTTGTGTTCTCCTTTCCCTTGACAGAGGAGATTGAAGGAGTGGAATGGTTTCCCGGGGTCATTGCTTTATTGAATAATGAAGAAGATATTTCCATAGGGTACTCCAGTATATTCCAGAAATCAAATGAAGTATTACAGGAACTTCCGGAAGTTTTCTGCCCAAAAACGTTTCCTTCCGGAATGAGTGCTTATCTACTTTATCCTTTCGATTTTACAACGATGCTGCCTGTCGGCGGAACTCGGCACAAACTACTGCGGTAGCAATTGCCACATTCAGTGACTCGGACGTTTCCCTCTCTGCGGGATAATTGGGAATATAAAGTTTGCGGTTAATGAGTTGCTCCACTTCTTTCCCGATTCCGTTGCCTTCATTACCCATCACAATCAATCCGTTGGATGATAATTTCTGTGTGTACATATTTTCTCCATCGAGAAAAGTGCCGTAAACTGGTATATCCTTCAGGCTTTGAATGAGGTCAGGCAGGGGAGTATAGTGCAGTTTCACACGGGCAATGCCTCCCATGGTGGCTTGAACCGTCTTTGGATTATATACATCTACGGTGTTCGGGGAACAGAAGATATGCTCTATACCAAACCAGTCTGCCAAGCGAATGATAGTGCCCAGATTTCCCGGATCTTGTACATCGTCCAGCGCCAGGCAGAGCGAATGGCTGATAACGGAAGCATCCGTTTCATATTCCGGCTGCTCGAATACGGCAAGTACTTGCTGGGGAGTTTTCAATAAACTGGCACGGGAAAGGTCTTCTTCAGACACTTCCGAAACGTCTTCTACCGGAAGCTTGGGATGTTGCGATAACCATTCGGGCGTAGCTACCAGAAAACGGCAGGGAAAATGTCCTAACAAATCGCCTACCAGTTTAGGACCCTCTGCCAGAAAGACTTTTTCTGTTTTACGATTCTTCTTCAGCTCCAACGAGTGGATATATTTGATGCGGTTTTTGCTCAGTGCCATAGCTTAAATGTTATCGTTTGGCAAAAGTACGTGATTATTTCTATATAATCAAAAAACGGAACACACTTCATCCGGTTTTTTATTTCGGAAAAGAAAAAATAGATTTATATTTGTAGTCAATTATGCGCAATTTATTAATTCTGGTATGAAGAAAGGCTTCCACTACGCACTACTTACTGCTGCCATACTTACATTAGCTTCCTGCTCGACCACCAAATATGTGCCGGATGGTTCATACTTGCTGGATGAAGTGCGCATACATACTGATAATAAAAATGTGAAGCCTTCTAATTTGTCCATATATGTGCGGCAAAATCCGAACTCCAAATGGTTTAGTCTGATTAAAACCCAGCTGTATGTTTACAACTGGTCGGGACGTGATTCTACCCGCTGGGTGAACCGGGCTTTACGCAGGCTGGGAGATGCCCCCGTTATCTATAGTAAGGAAGAAACCGAACGTTCACGGGAGGAAATGACGAAAGCCGTTCAGAATATGGGGTACATGGGTGCTACCGTAGAGTACATTCCCAAAATCAAGAAGAAAAAGGTAAAACTGGCTTATAAAGTAAACACCGGAGAGCCGTATATTGTCCGTAGCCTGAAATATGATGTTCAGGATGAAAAAATCTGGGAATATATGCAGAAAGATTCTGCATCGACCTATTTATCCGAAGGTATGTACTTCAATGCCAACATACTGGACAGTGAACGCCAACGGATCACGGGTAACCTGCTTCGCAATGGTTATTATAAATTCAATAAAGATTATATTTCTTATACGGCGGATACGGTACGTGGCACTTATCAGGTGGATCTGACCTTGCATCTGGCACGGTACAGACAGCATTCCGGTGCTGAATTGCAGGATCATCCACAGTATACGATTAATAAAGTGAATTTCATTGCGGACTATGACGTGCTGCAATCTTCAGCTCTCAGTAGTGTGGAAATCAATGATTCAATACACTATAAAGGGGTTCCCATATATTATAAAGATAAATTGTACCTGCGTCCTAAAGTTTTGACTGATAATCTGCGGATAACTCCGGGAGAACTTTACAATGAACAGGATGTGCAACGCACTTACTCCAACTTCGGACGTCTGCCGGTATTGAAATATACCAATGTACGTTTCTTCGAAACACAGGTAAATGATAGCGCAAAGCTGAATGCCTATGTTATGCTGACGAAGAACAAACATCAGTCTGTATCTTTCGAACTGGAGGGAACGAACTCTGCGGGTGATTTGGGTGCCGCAGCATCTGTATCTTTTCAGAATCGCAATGTATTCAGAGGTTCCGAAACTTTTCTGGTTAAGCTTCGCGGAGCTTACGAAGCTGTTTCCGGTTTAGGGTATAAGAATGACAACTATACGGAACTCGGTGTGGAAACCAGTATAAACTTTCCCCGCTTCATGTTTCCGTTCATATCCAATGACTTTAAGCGGAAGATAAGGGCAACCACAGAATTCGGACTGCAATATAATTATCAGATGCGTCCCGAGTTTACACGCATCGTTGCATCCGGTTCATGGAGTTATAAATGGGGATTGCAGAGACAGCGTTCGCAGCATCGTATAGACTTGCTGGACATCAACTATTTGTATATGCCGTGGATAGAACCCGAGTTTAAAAACAATTTCCTGAACGATGAGAAGAACTATCTGCTGGAGTATAACTATAAAGACCGTTTGATTGTTCGTACCGGGTACAGCTATATCTATAACAGCGCAGGACAAGCATTGATGAACAATGCAGTGATTGGTAATTCTTATAGTATACGTTTTAACTTTGAGTCTGCGGGAAATCTCCTGTATGTGCTTTCTAAAATGAGCAACTTAAAGAAGAATGATCAGGACGAATACACTATCTTGAATATTCCGTATGCACAATATATAAAAGGTGACCTGGACTTTGCCAAAAATATCGTCATCGATAACCGTAACTCCATTGCATTTCATATTGGGGGAGGTATTGCCATTCCTTACGGAAACGCACGGATGATTCCTTTCGAGAAACGTTATTTCTCGGGTGGAGCAAACAGTGTACGCGGATGGTCGGTACGTAGTCTCGGTCCCGGTACTTTCTCCGATGAAAAAGGTAACTTCATGAACCAGTCGGGTGACATTAAGCTGGATGCCAGTATAGAATACCGCACACGTTTATTCTGGAAGTTCAGAGGTGCTTTGTTTGTAGATGCGGGAAATATTTGGACGATTCGCGAATATCAGGATCAACCGGGGGGTAAATTCAAGTTTGACCAGTTTTATAAGCAAATAGCCGTAGCTTACGGTGTGGGATTACGTCTGGATCTGGATTTCTTTGTACTTCGCTTTGATGGTGGTATGAAGGCTATTAACCCTGAAAAGGGAAAGGATCGTTATCCCATTCTGCGTCCTGACTTCGGACGTGACTTTGCTTTCCACTTTGCAGTAGGTTACCCATTCTAAAAAATCGGGAAGGGTATAAAAAGCAACGGGCGAATGATTGCTCATCCGCCCGCATATTCAAATTCTTTTCTTAATTAGCGTGCAGCGTAATAAGTGTTGATCATCGTTGCCTGACGAGCAGCAGCTACGCCTTGTGCATCCAATGTCACATTCATTGCTTCACCATTCGGCAGATACATCTGTGCAGTACCGTCACCGTTCATTTGCAGCAATTCAGTGCTAACACCTTCTGCAACAACATTCCAAGTGTTCAATTCTTTGTCGTAAACCAGCTCCATAGCAGTGGTTTCACCTTCTTTTGTGATAGAGTAACCGTTCTCCAATGTTTTTACGAGATAGTTTCCGTTTTCACCTTTTACTTTCTTCACATCACCCACGTTAGCCATCGGATTGGAACCGCTCCAGAATTCAATGGAGTTGATTACCAACGCATCTGCCAAATAGCAAACAGGATATACAGGGATAATGTTGCAAGCCAGATAAACAAGCTCATTAACAAACTTTGTACCGATACTTTGGTTCCAATTTACCAATTTACTGTGCAGGCCGAAAGAACCGATACAAGAACTGAAAAGAAATGCGCCACAAATCATCACGGTTGCAGCCAAATTCAAATTACTCTTTTTCATAATTACTTTCTTTTGTTTTACTGAGTTTATTGATTTAACTCTTTGCTCTTTTTCTTCGGGCAAATATAAGTGCTTTTTGTGAAAAATACACTTAAATAAGAGACAAAAACAAATTTTCAGTTAAACAGCCCCGGTAAAATTAAGGCATTTTGGGAGTCAAAGCCTTACCCAGCCAGTGGTCTACGGCAAACTTTCCGGGACCGATAATATACATCAGTACGTATACCACCAGATATATGAAAGCCAGTTCTTTGACCGCAAACGGATCGTTTCCGTGAATAACAAAGAATGCCATCCCCATTGTAAATATCATTGGCAGCATTGCCAGACGGTAAAGGAAACCAATGATAAATGCCATAGAACAAGCCAATTCACCGAATATGGCTAATCCCAGGGAAAGAGGACTGCCCACACCCAGCGGATCGGGAAATACAGCGGATAACTCCTGATAATTGGACCACTTCTCGATACCATGGTTCATTAATAACATACCAAATATAATTCTCACTATTAATAATATAGCAGACGTTGCTGCTCCATCCGGTTTAGACGGGAATAAAAATTTGTAAAGCATAGTCGTTCGTTTAAACATTTATATTTAATATAACGAAAAATAAGGCATTATGGTTTATCTCTACGCAAAGGTTTTATAATTACCCGCAAAGAAGGATCGTATGTAAAGTAACTCCACATCCAGTCTACAAAGATAAACAGGCGGTTCTTTACACCGACAATACTCATTAAGTGGATGAATAACCATACTGCCCACGCGGGGAAACCACCGAAACGAAGGTTTTTCAGTTCCACCACTGCGTGATTGCGTCCTATGGTAGCCATGGAACCTTTGTTGTGATAAACAAAAGGTTGCATTTCAAGCCCCCGTTCCTTTCTATCCAGATTCTGGATCAGATTACGGGCTTGCTGAATGGCTGGCTGAACTACTTGTGGATGTCCCTTCGGGTATTCCTTGGAAATCATCAGTGCAGTATCACCGATGGCAAAAATATTGTTATAACCCTGAACACAGTTGTAGAGATCAACAAAGAGACGGTTACCGGGGCCATAGGCTTCCTTTGCAAGTCCCTCTATGCTGTTGGCGCGTACACCTGCAACCCAAAAGACATTCATCGTTTCCAGAGTACTGTTATCACTCAGAGTCATCGTTCCATTCTCATAATTAGTAACCTGCACACTGGTTATGATCTCCACGTCACGTTTTAATAAGTAATTTGCCACTTCTTCCGAAGATTTTTCAGAGAAAGCGGAAAGCAGGCGGGGAGCACCATCCACAAGAACAATGCGCATCAGGTTCATATCAAGATCGGGATAGTCTTGCGGAAGCACAAATTTCTTCATTTCTGCCAATGCACCGGAAAGTTCTATACCCGTGGCGCCACCACCTACGATGACAAATGTCATGAGACGTTTTCTTTTCTCCAGGTTGCTGGTATTCTGTGCTTTTTCAAAACTTTCCAGTATCTGGTTGCGATTAAACAAAGCTTCCGCAGTGTTCTTCAGGGCCATTGTCCGTTGAGATAGCCCATCGTTACCAAAATAGTTGGTACGGCATCCGGTAGAGACAACCAGATAATCGTATGAAAGAGCTCCGATGGAAGTCTCCAGAATATTATCTTCGGGAATTACCCGTTGCGCCTCACAAATACGTATATGGAAATGTTTTCTCTTTTTAAATATCTTGCGGTAAGGAAAAGAAATTGCACTCGGTTCAATACCGGCGGTTGCTACCTGATAGAGTAGGGGTTGGAAAATATGATGATTATTCTTGTCCAATAACACTATCTGGAATTTATCACTTCTCAATTTTCGTGCCAACTTCAATCCACCGAAGCCACCACCCACAATCACAAGTCGTTTTCGTCCCTCTTTATCGGGAATATCCATTTTTGTTTTCATAATGAAGTTCGTTATTCGTTCTAAAAGAATAACGTTAAAATGGGAATAAAGTTCTGAAATTCTTATTTCCTCCCCTTTTTTTCTTAATGGAAGAAGTTTGAACAAAACACTTCACAAAATTGTTGTTATATGGTTAAAATAAAACTAAATTTGCCGACGTAGTTTTCTACAGGTGTAATCATGGACGCTAAACTAACGAGATGGATATTACCGGTGCTGTTATTGATAATAGCCACCGATATATGGGCACAAGGCCCCACAGGAACAGATGTTTCAGTCGAATCTTCTGTATCTGTAACTGACACTTTACCACAAAAGAAAAGTTTCTTCAAGAAATTCCTGGACTATTTTAATAATGCCAATAAAGAGAAAAAAATAAGAAGTTTGACTTCAGCGTTATCGGAGGGCCTCATTATTCCAGTGATACCAAGCTCGGTATCGGCCTGGTAGCCGCCGGATTATATCGTACAGACCTGAATGACACCATCCTTCCGCCATCTAATGTATCTTTATATGGTGATGTATCTACGGTAGGTTTCTATTTGTTGGGGGTACGTGGAAATCATCTCTTTCCACAAGACAAATACCGTCTGAATTACAATCTTTATTTCTATTCGTTCCCCAGCTTGTATTGGGGAAAAGGATATGAAAACGGTTCTAATGACGATAATGAAAGTGATTACGACCGCTTCCAGGCACAAGTAAAGGTAGACTTCATGACTCGTGTAGCGCGGAACTTCTATATCGGTCCGATGGCTGTCTTTGATTATGTCTACGGCCACGATTTTGAAAAACCCGAACTGTGGGAAGGAATGAAAGCACGGACTACCAATATAAGCCTCGGATTCTCATTACTCTATGATTCACGGGATTTCCTCACAAATGCCTATAGTGGCTATTACCTGAGAATAGACCAACGATTCAGCCCCGCATTCCTCGGTAATAAATATGCTTTCAGTAGCACAGAGCTGACTACCAGCTATTATCATCCTGTATGGAAAGGGGGAGTATTGGCTGGACAATTCCATACGTTGCTGAATTACGGTAATCCGCCTTGGGGATTGATGGCAACATTGGGAAGTTCTTATTCCATGCGTGGCTATTACGAAGGGCGTTACCGTGATAAATGTGCCATGGATGCGCAGATAGAGCTTCGTCAGCACGTCTGGAGACGAAATGGCGTAGTTGTATGGGCAGGAGCGGGAACCGTATTTCCTAAATTCTCCGGCTTCGAAGTTAAACATATCCTCCCTAATTATGGTTTTGGTTATCGGTGGGAGTTCAAAAAGAGAGTAAACGTAAGGTTAGATTTAGGGTTTGGAAAAGGCCAGACCGGATTTATATTCAACATCAATGAAGCTTTTTAAAAACATAAAGAAATGGTTGGAAAATCAGGAGCATTTGTTCTATCTGTTCCTGTTGATCCTGATAGTACCCAATATCATCCTCTGTTTTACAGAGCCGATGCCTGTGGTGGCAAAAGTGTGCAATGTACTGTTGCCATTTGCTTTCTATTATCTATTAATGACTTTGTCGAGAAACTGTGGAAAGATGTTCTGGATCCTTTTCCTATTCATTTTCTTCGGAGCTTTCCAGATAGTACTGCTTTATCTCTTCGGACAGTCCATTATTGCTGTGGATATGTTCCTGAACCTGGTAACCACTAATTCGAGTGAAGCTATGGAGTTGCTGGATAATCTTGTTCCGGCATTAGTGAGCGTGATTATTCTTTATATACCGGCATTGATTCTGGCTGTAATCTCCATTATAAAGAAGCGGAAATTATCTCCGGAATTTATCCGTCGGGAACGAAAAAAGGCATGGATTGCCTTACTCATCGGCTTTATCTCATTGGGCGCCGCTTATGGACTGGATAAACGTTATGAGCTGAAGTCGGATTTGTATCCGGCCAACGTGTGTTACAATGTAGCACTCGCATTCCAGCGTAATGCCCAAACAAGGACGTATCACCGCACATCAGAGAATTTCACTTTTAACGCCCAGCCTTCCCATCCGGAAGACAGGCGCGAAATTTATATTATGGTAGTGGGCGAGACATCCCGCGCCCTGAACTGGAGTCTTTACGACTATGATCGGGATACGAACCCTGAGCTTTCTAAAATAGAAGGAGTGACCTCTTTCTGCCATGTTCTGACGGAATCGAATACTACGCACAAGAGTGTACCAATGCTGCTTTCTCCTGTTTCTGCACAGAATTTCGATTCCATTTATTATCGGAAAAGTATCATTACCGCTTTCAAAGAAGCTGGTTTCCAGACAGCTTTCTTCTCAAACCAGCGATATAACCATTCTTTCATCGACTTCTTCGGAATGGAAGCGGATACTTATGATTTTATCAAGGAAGATTCCCAGGATTCGCAATATAACCCTTCAGATGACGACCTGTTAATGTTGGTAGAAAAAGAACTTGAAAAAGGAAATCGGAAACAGTTCATTGTATTGCATACCTATGGATCTCACTTCAATTACCGGGAACGTTATCCGGAAACTGCCGCTTTCTTCTTACCGGATTTCCCCGTAGATGCAGAAGTGAAATACAGAGATAACCTGATGAATGCCTACGACAATTCCATTCGGTATACGGATAGTTTCCTGGCACGTATCATCCACCTATTGGAGGAGCAGCAAGTAGATGCCAGTATGCTTTACACGTCCGACCATGGGGAAGATATCTTCGACGATGGTCGACACCTGTTTCTTCATGCATCCCCCGTTCCGTCCTACTATCAGCTACACGTACCTTTCCTGCTGTGGACATCCGACAGTTATAGGGAAGAGTATCCCGGGATAGAGAAAGCTGCTTCGATGAACCGACAGAAAAATATATCTTCCAGCATTTCTTTTTTCCAGACCATGATGGAACTGGCCGGAATAGAAACTCCGTATCGCAATGACAGTCTATCTGTCACCAGCCCTCTCTATACAGAGAAATCGAGGGTTTATCTGAATGATCATAATGAACCGCGTCCACTGGATGATATAGGAATGAGAAAAGAAGACTTTGAGATGCTGAAAAAAAGAGGTATAGACGCGCAATAATACTATTTACTTTTTCTTCCTGATTTCCTCTTTCTCCAGATTTCTAACAGAAGGAATACACATCATCAGAATTGCAGTCAGCACAATGGCAAAACCACAGTATATAAATATGTTGCCTATTCCCAAAGAGTCGGCTACAAAGCTTGTCACAAGCAAACCGATAATAGAAGGGAACAAACTTATACTGTCGAAAAGCGAGAATACACGTCCCAGATAAATCGGTTTGAACTGCGTCTGCAATAGAGCGGTAAAGGGACCGGATAAAAATGGCACGATAAGCCCTTGTACCACCGTCAGTATGGCAAAAAAGACATACCCATTGCCGGGCAACATACCACATATAGCCAATGCCAGACCAAGTACCGCATAAGAGAACGCGATCATCAGTATCTTCCTAATCTTAGGATTCCAAATCCCCAGTAAAGCCCCTCCAGCCAACATGCCCACCCCAAAAAGTGTTTCTATCAAACTAATCTGATAAGCTGTTCCGGAGAAAGTATGTAAAGTCATCAGCGGCATCAGGGCGACTATCGGCAGCACAAAGAAAGTAATCAGGATTTCTGTAACCATCACCCAACTAACTCCTCGGTTGCGCATAATCACATGAAAACCGTCGCGCATATCGTTCAATACACTCTTAGCTGAGATATTTTCCTTCTTCGGATTCGGAATGTAAACAAACAGTAGGGAAGTGCAGGCAATGATTGCACCTGCCACATCCAATAACATGACTACACTCATATCGAATGCCAGAAGCAGAACCGCTCCCAACGCAGGGCCACCGATATTACAAATAGACTGGATAGCCTGGTTAATCCCCGCAATACGTGTCAGTTCCTTTTCCGGAGCCAGTAATGGAATGGATGATTTCATTGCCGGTGAATGGAACGAACCACCAATGGAACGAAGCGCCAATAATATATAGATGTGCCACAATTCCACGATATCCAGGTAAAATAACAAAGCGATGATACCGGAACAGAGTGCAACGAAACTATCTGCACCTATCATAGTCCATTTCCGGTTCCAGCGATCCACATATACGCCTGCAAATGCCCCTAACAAGGCTTGCGGCAACAAGGCGGCAATCATGGCAAAGGACAAAACTTCCGCAGAACCCGTTTTGAGACTAATCCATAAGACGATAGAGAACTGAGCGATGGAACTACTTAATATAGAAAATAGTTGCCCGCTCCATATTATGATAAATTTTTTCTTCCAATTATTCATGATGAGAGTGAAACAAGGTGAGATTAAAAAAGGTTCTGAAACTCAATTGTTTTCAGAACCTTACCTTTGTACACCCTCAGGGACTCGAACCCTGGACCCATTGATTAAGAGTCAATTGCTCTACCAGCTGAGCTAAGAGTGCATCGTTTTTCTTATTTGCGGGTGCAAAAGTAGTCCTTTTATTTTATTCATCCAAGCAAAATAAAATCTTTTTTCGATGAAAGCGGCTTTTTTTAATCAAACTCGTACAAGTCGGAAGGAGTGCTACGCTTTAAAGCGCAGAGTTGCACATCTTTACCTACCAATATACCTTTACTCTTTAATTTCCATTCCACCGTCTTGTAAGCAAGTTCCGGGTGATTATTGTCTTTGCTCAAATGACAAAGCCAGATATATTTCAGATCTTCCGTGATATTTTCAGCCAGGAACTCGGCCGTTGCAATATTGCTCATGTGTCCTGTACGGCTGGTGATGCGCTCCTTTAAATACTGCGGATATGTACCCATACGCAGCATTTCATCATCATAGTTAGCTTCCAGTATCAGGTAGTTCGCTTTACGGATAAACTTGGCAGCAGTAGGGGTGATTTCACCAAGGTCGGTAAGGAACGAGAATACTTTTCCGTCGATTTCAATGCAATAACCCACATTGTCCGTACCGTCGTGGGGAACTTCGAAAGACTCAATGTGAAAATCTTCCAGTACCATCGGTTCTTCTTTCTCCAGATAATGAACGGAAGAGTGGAGCTTCTCCGTCATGCAATAACTTTTGTTGATTCCTTCGTGGATACGTGCAGTTGTGTAGACAGGGATGTGCAGTTTCTCACCCAGTCCGCCTACAGCTTTGATATGGTCTGCGTGGTCGTGTGTGACGAATACTGCGCGTATTGTTTCCATACCGATGCCCACCTCCTTCAATGATTTCTTAATAGTACGTACCGCTATACCAGCGTCAATAAGTATTCCGTATTTTTCAGTGCCTATATAATAGCAGTTGCCACTACTTCCGCTCGCAAGGCTTATAAATTTTACTTTCATTATGTTCTCCTCAATTTAGAAAAAGCCGCCACTTTTATGGCAAAGTGACGGCAAATATACATAAAAAATGAGATATTCAGACCTTGGCTTTCTTCTTTTTGTCGATGGATTGGGTGATTTTGGCAAATACTAACAGTGCCAGTGCAGATATCAGACCGATAGCGGCGAAATAGTACCAGATATAATGCGCATTGGTGCTGGCAGCCTCCCATGCTTCACGAGTCTCAAAGAGGACAGGATCGGGACAGTATTTTGTCAACAATACTCCCGCGATACCAAAACCGAAGATGGAAGAGAGGAAGGAATGGAGATGGCTAAATCCAAGATACATACCTTCTTCACCCTTAGGCGCTTGCAGGGAGAAGTACTCCAGATAACGCGGTGAAATGAAACATTCAGCCAAAGCCTGTATCACAATACCGGCTATCATCATTAATGTGATATTGCTCATTCCGCTTATCACGTCATTTCCAAGCAGGTTACCGCATGCCATCAGCAGAGCCGAGAATGGGATAAGGAACATACCGATATTCATGGAAGTAATAGCCGACCGTTTTGCCATCAAACGCGTCACGAAACTAACGCAGCAAACCACTACAAACGGGTTTACATTGGCTATCCAACCCGGCTTGGCAGTTTCGCCCGCCATACGGATTACATATTTAGGCATCGTAGCGTATAACTGTTGCTGTACCATCCAGAATCCCGTTATAATCAGGATAAGAATCAGCAGACGCCAGTTTGTTATGATGCGCAGGAAACCCTGACCGATTTCACGCATACTTTTTCCTTCGCCTGCCGTATGGGTGGATTTATAGAGCAGAACAACGGAAAGTAATGCCAATATGGTCATCGTAGCCGAGAAATAGTTGATATAGATATACGCCTGCTCTCCAATAACATTCCGCAACGGGTCAATCACTGTTTTTCCGGTAAATGCACCAATATTCACCATCATATAAAAGATGGAATAACCGCGTGCACGGTTTGCTTCCGTAGTCTCTTTTGCCACTGAAGCTGAAATAATAGATTTGATAAACGATCCGCCCACCATGATAACAAACAGCACAGGAACGATCATCCAGCGGCTATCGCTATCCGGCAGTCCGGTGAAACGGGTTGCTTTGCCATATTCCACCAAACCGGCAGCTTCCAGCAGGGTAGGGAGAATTCCTAAACCCAGATATCCGACAGACAGCAGCGAAAAAGCAACAATCATGGATTTCCGGAAACCTATCTTATCGGCATAAGCACCCGTGAAGATAGGCAAAAGATAAAGACCACCGGAAAATAAACCGGAAATCATACTCGCTTCAAGGTCGTTGAAGCCTAAAATAGAAGAAAGATAAATAGTGAGAACGATAAAAACGGCATAATACGCCATACGTTCGAACAGTTCGACCGTGTTGCTTACCCAAAAGGCTTTAGTGAACCCTTTAGATACATTTTTGGGTGATTGAGTCATCCTAATATTATGTTGTTAGTGAAAAATTAAGCGCAAAAATACATTTTTATGAAATTATATGCAAATTTCTTTCATATTTGCCTATTGTAAAAGGAAGAGAACGCTTTGTTTTTTCAATAAGATTCGTATCTTTGTTCTGTAATTTTTCAGCATAAAACTATGACAATAGCAGTTGATTTCGACGGAACTATAGTAGAACATCGCTATCCCCGTATCGGTAGAGAGATTCCTTTTGCAACAGACACTTTAAAACTGTTGCAGCAAGATCAGCACAGGCTTATTTTGTGGAGTGTGCGCGAAGGTGAACTTCTGGAAGAAGCCGTTGCCTGGTGCAAAGAAAGAGGAGTGGAATTCTATGCTGTCAATCGTGATTATCCCGAAGAGAAGCAGCAGGACTGTGGATTCTCCCGTAAACTGAAAGTAGACCTTTTCATTGACGACCGTAATCTGGGCGGATTGCCCGATTGGGGACTTATCTATCAGATGATTAAAGAACGTAAAACCTTCCGGGATATCTATACGCAAGGCAATATCCCTGCGGATCAGGACAAAAAAAAGAAGTGGTGGTTTTAGAAAAAATACCGTCCGGACCTTACTTAACCCATAAGAGTCCGGAACGGCATCCTCATTGAAAACAAAAAGAGTGAGATGAAAATGAGTATATATTACTTCTGTTTTTTATGAGTATCTCCGTAACCATAACTATATCCGTAACCATATCTGCTGCCATAACCATATTTCTTTTCCGCCAGATTACCACCATTCACTACCAAAGATATTTGGTTCAGTTGCCCTGACCGTTGTATCTCTACAATTTCAGACAACACATTCTTGTGCGTATAATTCATACGGCACACATAGAGTGTGAAGTCAGTAACCTTGCTCAGACTCAGTGTATCACTAATCAATCCCACCGGGGCCGAGTCCACAATGATATAATCAAACTGTTCACGAAAATACGCGAATACTTCTTTCAATCGGGCTCTTTCCAACAGTTCTGCCGGATTAGGAGGGATAGGTCCGGCAGGCGCAACGAATAATTGATCGTGTACTCCTGACGGAAAGATTATTTCTCCCGGTTCTACATCATTGCTCGAAAGGTAGCTGGTCATACCTACGTGACTTTTTATTCCAAAATACTCCGCCAGTCTGGGACGACGGATATCCAGTCCTACCACCAGTACCCGACATCCCAGAAAAGCAAAGGTCAGAGCCAGGTTGATGCTGATGAAACTCTTTCCTTCTCCACTAATGGTGGAGGTCATCAGGATACATTTTTTGTCACCGTCTTCGGTAAGAAAACGCAGATTGCTTCTCATGCGGCGAAAAGATTCTTCCATGATACCGTTTTGTCCTTCTTCAACGCCACCACCTTCTTTGGTATAAGGAATGATCCCCATTACAGGAATTTGTGTACTCTCTACTTCTGCTACCGACATAATTTTAGTACGGAAAATTCCTCCGAACAAAATGACTCCTGCCGTCATTACACATGCCAGAAACAGACTTCCGACATAGATCATCATACTTCGCGGAGCTATCGGTCTATCAGCGGATAGGGGAGCATCAATCACCCTTGCTTTGTTCATTGTGGCGGCCAAAGAAATAGCTGCCTGTTCACGCCGTTCAAGCAGCATCAAATATAGGTTTGCCTTGATTTGCTGTTGCCGATCTATGTTATTGAATTCCCTTTCCTGCTTCGGCATATTTCCGATACGGGAGTTGAAATAATCGGTTTTACGCAGAATATCAGTACGCGCTATGCTAAGTCCATCTTTTACACCGACCACAGAACTTACCACATTTCTTCTCAGCGCATCTATGCGAATATCCTGATTAACAATCGTCGGATTATCCGCTTTCATGGTGTTCATCAGCCGTTCACGTTCCAGCAACTCCTTGTTATATTCGTTAATCAGTTGCATCAGTTCCGTATCGGCAATCCCCGTATTCACCGGTAATAGCGAAAAACGGTGTTTATCATCCGACAAATAGTTATAAATATAGTTAGTCATATTTAGTTGCATCTCCACATCCAGCAACTTCTTTTCGTACTCATTGTTTGTATTCAGATCCAGAGTCATGTTGGTTTTCAAATCGCTCAGACGTTCTTTTTGTTTGTATTGCTCCAGATGCTTTTCTACAAATCCCAGTTCGTTGCTGATACTGTCCAAACGTTCTTCCAAAAAGATGAGTGTATTTCCTGTTACCTTATTCTTGTCATCCATTGCATCCCGGTTGTAGACTTCGATCAACTTGGCAAGAAAAGCTTCCGCACGATCCTTATCCGTATCCTTGAAGGTCAGACTGATGATAGAAGTTTTCTTAGAGGTAGTGGTGACCACCAGCTGACCGGAATAATCGTTTACGGCATCAATAGGACGGCAAATACTTATCTTTATAGCTTCGGAAAACTGATGTCCGGGCAGCAATCTTAAAGTGCATCGCCCGGCAGGAGTTTCTATAAAAGCGGGGAAACCTGTGAAAGTCTCCGTTACACAAATATCGTCCAAGGCGCTGCTTACGGTATAACGTTCACCTGCTTTCTCCACTTGTATCAGCAATGTCCCACTCAATGTATCCATGGATGCTTTATCCATAGAAGCAATGATGGGAGGTGTAGTGGTTTCATTATAGAAAAGTCCATCTTTCACCTTGTACTTCGTATGCAGATTCAGCTCATTAATCACTTGCAGCAGGATAGAGCGTGAACGCAATATCTCCATTTCATCTTCAATCTGCGTATTTGCAGAGCTGAGGGAAGAAGGAGCGACTTTCTGAAATAGCTCATCAATGGCCTTATTGCTTCCTTCCGAATCCTTGATGACAACAGAAGCCGTCGCCTGATAGATGGGAGTAGCTACATGTACATAAATGTATGCTCCGGCAAGTGCTACCACAGCAGCCAGCAGAAACCACCGCCAGTGCGCCAACAGTTTGTAGAATAGTTCAATCAAGTCTATTTCTTGTTCCTGCATTTGATTAGTGTCTGTATGATTGGTGTTCATATATATAGATTGTGTTAGTTAGTGAATTATACTTTTTATCGTAAAATATTGACCATTAACCCCGCCAGGGATATAAGTATAGAGGTTATGGAAATCAGAAGATTGGTGGAAGAACCAATGTTGGCACTCTGTTTCTTTGCCTTGTTCGGCTCCACGTAGACGATGTCGTTTTGCCGTAGATAGAAGTCGGGGGAATAAATGATGTTTTCATCATTCAGGTTGATGGTGATAAGTTTTTGTTTACCGTCTACGGTGCGGATGATACGTACATTATCCCGCTTCCCGTATATGGTCAGATCACCCGCCATTGCTACAGCTTCAAAGACATTCACCTGTTCGTTATTTACGGTATAGACTCCCGGGCGGCTTACTTCTCCAATTACGGAAATCTTATAGTTTACCAACCGGACAGTCACGATGGGACGCTCTTTCAAGTAGCGTTCCAATTTCCCCACAATCAGTTCAGAGGTTTCCTGAGTGGTCATTCCACCTACTTTCAAGGTGCCGAGTACAGGGAAAACGATCTCGCCCTGATTGTTCACCAGATAGTTTTGCAGGGTAGGTTGTGAAACTAAATTAGTGGAATTGATTCCTGTTTGCGAAGCAGGTACCACTAAATTGAAAGGCAAGGCGGCTTCCGGTTCAGAACAACTGACGGAGATGGTAAGCAAATCTTTAGGCATGATGCGGGCATCATATTCTATAAGAGTGTCCCGGAATCCCTCATTCAGCTTTTGCAAATAGGACACTTGCCTGCTTGATGAACAGGAAGAACAGAGCAGGCACAGAAAAGTTGCCGCACATAAGACAGATATAGTATTTCTCATCGTGTATATCCGGTGCCGAAAGTCCCCATACGACACCTATAAATAAAATGAAAGCGTGGGAACTGCTGCCATTATCTGTCAAGAGGTATCGCCAAACACCCGGATATAGATAATAAAGACAACAGCCCACGCTCTACTATACATTTGGATATACAGCGAGCATGAGCGTTTTGTTGCCTATTATTCTTATACCCATTTGAAATTTGGCGATTTCCTTGACAAGAATAATATGGTAAACGCTTCTAACTATTTAATATGCAACCTTTTAGGAGTATATCAGAATATTCCTAAAGATGTCGCAAAGTTAATGAATAATTTATAAAAGCCAATAACATAGAGAAAATTTCTCTTTCATATATATAATATCTCATGCAAGGTTAAAGGATATACCCGATTATTATTAAAAAATAGTATTACTTACATGCACATGTTAGTGCTATTGATATGTACATGTTGATGATGCTAACATCCGGGTGTTGATAGTGCCAACATGTACATGTAAGTAACATCATTCTTTAAAGAAGCGTTGTATATATATAAAAGAAAAGGAGCGCATCAATATAACTTTGATGCATTGCTATGGGTAAAAAGTAACTTTTCTTTCCGGGATGTTTATGCTCAAGGCAACATCTTTATAAACCAGAATTAAGAAGAAACAATGTCATTCTGCCGTAGTAGAAGTCAGGGGAGTGATGCGATAGTTTTAGAGTGCTTTATAAATATTGCGCTGTTACATGGTTATTGCTGATATAGCGTATAATAAAAATCATTTCACCGTCTTTCTGATAGACATTGAAAAATACATACCATTGTGTAGCCTTATTTTTCCGGAACGTAGCGTATAACATCTTCTTTCCGTACCTGTCAAAATAGGGAGGTGCCGGCTTGTTTAGCTTTAGCGGAAGGTTGTTTTTTATATCGAAAATCAATTCTTCCACGTACTTTTGTGCATTTTCCTCAAATCCGAAATATTCTTTTTTATAGAGAATCTGAATCAGCTCCATGAGGTATTCTCTCACCTCTGGTAATGCTATTACTTTCATTATTCTTGCTTCCTTTTATCCCTGAACAATTCATGAATGTCTGCTTTTACACCTTGAAGAAGTTCATCCATTGTTATAGCCCGATCAAGATCTGCATCTGGCTCAAGAATATATTCTTTGCTTATCAGCATATCACTTTCACTTACCGGAACAAGTTTAAAACTTCCGTTTTTACGGGACTTCAAAATAATGTCCTCTCCATTGTTAGCCATATCCATGAATTTAGATTGATTGGCTCTGAAATCTCTTGTGCTAATTATTATCATAATCTTCTGTTTTATGGGATTTATATGCAAATATAGTAAAAAGGAAATTGGTATCCAATTTGGACGCATTTTATCTTTAAAAGAAGCGAAGCGATGGATGCGTATTAAAAAAAGGAGCGCATCAATATAACTTTGATGCACTCCTTGCTATGAGTAAAAAGTAATTCTTCTTTTAGAACTTGAAGAAATTCTTAGCGTTATAGTAGCTGATATCTTCAATCATCTGGTTCACGCGGTCCATTTCAGAAGCCGGAATTTCACCATTTTCAATATCACGGCCAACAAGATTACACAATGTACGGCGGAAATATTCATGACGCGGATAGGAGAGGAATGAACGAGAGTCCGTCAACATACCTACAAAACGGCTCAGCAGACCCAGTACGGAAAGAGCATTCATCTGTTTCTCCATACCGTCTTTCTGATCAAGGAACCACCAGCCGGAACCAAACTGTATCTTACCCGGAATTGTACCATCCTGGAAGTTGCCCAACATAGTGGCAATAACTTCATTAGCGCACGGATTGAGGTTATAAAGAATAGTCTTCGTCAACTTGCCTTTGGAATTCAAGCGGTCGAGGAATTTAGACATTGCCTTAGCAGTAGTAAATTCACCGATAGAATCGAAACCAGTATCAGCACCGAGCAACTTGAACATCTTGCTGTTATTGTTACGGATAGCGCCATAGTGGAATTGTTGTGTCCAGCCTTTTTCCCAGTCCATTTCACCGAAGATAACCAGCATAGCTGATTTGAATTTCAGGATTTCTTCCTTGGTCAGTTCTGCTCCACCATATACCTTATTAAATATAGCTTTGATTTCAGCATCTGTATAGTCTTCTGCGTAGAATTCTTCAATACCGTGGTCAGACAATTTACAGCCTTGTTCAGCAAAGAAGTCATGACGCTTGCGCAGGGCAGTTACCATATCATCGAAATTAGAGATAGCAACACCGCTTACTTCAGCCAGTTTCTCAACGTATGCACGGAAGTCAGCAGGAACTTCTACAGCCATTGCCTTGTCAGGACGCCATGTCGGCAACATTTTGATTTCAAAACCACTTTCGCGTGTTTGAATATGATATTCCAGAGAGTCAATAGGATCATCCGTAGTACAAACAGCTTCCACATGATAACGGCGCATCATGCCACGAGCAGAGTATTCCGGTTGAGCCAGCTTCTCATTACACTCGTCATAAATCTCACGGGCAGTCTTCGGGCTCAGGATCTTATCGATACCGAACGCTGTCTTCAACTCCAGGTGTGTCCAGTGATACAAAGGATTACGGAAAGTATAAGGAACGGTTTCAGCCCACTTCTCAAATTTTTCCCAGTCGGAAGTATCCTTGCCTGTGCAGAAACGTTCGTCTACACCATTGGTACGCATAGCACGCCATTTGTAATGGTCGCCGCCCAACCAGATTTCAGTCAATGACTTAAACTGATAGTCGTCCGCTACCATTTTAGGGATTAAGTGACAGTGATAATCGATAATCGGCATCTTGGCCGCATGTTCATGATACAACTTCTGTGCGGTTTCTGTCTGCAACAGGAAGTTTTCATCCATAAATTTTTTCATTCTACTGTGTTTTAAGTATATAAAAATATTACTTTCTCTTTCCTATACCTATATAGTATTGATTGTAAAGCTAATAGGCAAGATATTGGTTTTTGCTTTTATTAACCGTTATCGAACACAAAAGTAGAAAATTTACTTGGAGAAACAAAATAATTCGTATCTTTGCCGCAAATATTTATAATATTTAAGTTTTAGACATTGAACCTTTAGTGCCTTAAAACGAATGAGACAAAGAATATGGAAAACAAGAACTACACCATTAAAGACATTGCCCGCATGGCGGGTGTTTCTGCCGGAACTGTAGACCGCGTGTTGCACAATCGGGGAGATGTTTCTGCTGCCAGCAGGGAGAAGGTTCAAAAAGTGCTTGATGAGATAGACTATCATCCTAATATGTTTGCCATTGGTCTGGCAGCCAAGAAGCGCTACCGTGTTCTGTGTATTATACCTTATTATGTGGAACATGACTATTGGTATTCCGTTGCAGAAGGTATCAACCGTGCCGCACAAGAGTTGCGTCCTTTTAATGTAAGCGTGGACTTTTTGTGCTACCATCATGCCGACCGGCTTTCTTATGAAAAAGCCTGCGCGAAGCTCCGCAAAGAAATAGTGGATGCCGTATTGATCGCCCCCAATTTCCGTGAAGAGACAATGTCGCTGACATCTTATCTGGAAGGGAAAAAGATACCTTACGCATTTGTCGACTTTAATATAGAAGACACCCATGCACTCTGCTACATCGGCCAGGACTCCCAAACAAGCGGGTATATGGCTGCTAAAATCCTGATGCGCAAGTACAAGGAAGGACAGGAGCTGATACTATTTCTTAATAATAAAAAGAATAGTCCGGCAGAAATACAGATGCAACGACGCATGGACGGTTTCATGAATTTTATTGCACAGGAACATGAGAATCTGGTGGTTCATGATGTAGTACTGAATAAAGAAGATGATGAAGCCAACCGCCGGACATTGGAAGATTTCTTTGCCGCACATCCCAAGGCAGTATTAGGAGCCGTTTTTAACTCACGTGTCTACCAGGTGGCAGGATATCTACAGGAAACAGGACACCATTTGGAAGGACTAGTTGGATACGACCTTCTGCCCAAGAACGTGGAGTACCTGAAATCCGGCGAAGTAAATTATCTCATCGGACAACGACCGGGACTGCAAGGATACTGTGGGGTAAAAGCTCTGTGCGACCATGTCGTATTCAAACGTCCGGTGACCGGTGTAAAGTATATGCCTATCGACATCATGATGAAAGAAAACATCAATTTCTATTTTGAATTTGAATAAACATCATAATATCAATCACTTTAAAAACGATTTTTAAGCATGAAAGCATTAAACAAACAGACCGCTCCCAAGGCTCAGCGCCCGGAACGTATCATTCAATTCGGTGAAGGAAACTTCTTACGTGCATTTATCGACTGGATTATTTATAACATGAACGAAAAAACTGACTTCAATAGCAGTGTTGTAGTAGTTCAACCCATCGACAAAGGTATGGTAGACATGCTGAATGCACAGGATGATCTTTATCACGTAAACCTGCAAGGATTGGATAAAGGAGAAACTGTCAATAGCCTGACAATGATCGACGTTATCAGCCGTGCACTGAATCCTTACACTCAGAACAATGAATTCATGAAGTTGGCTGAGCAACCGGAAATGCGTTTCGTAATCTCCAACACTACGGAAGCCGGTATCGCTTTCGATCCCTCCTGCAAACTGACTGACGCTCCGGCTTCTTCTTATCCGGGCAAACTGACTCAACTACTGTATCATCGCTTCAAGACATTCAACGGTGATAAGAGCAAAGGTCTGATTATTTTCCCATGCGAACTTATCTTCCTGAACGGTCACAAACTGAAAGAAACCATCTACCAATATATCGAATTATGGCAATTGGGTGATGAATTCAAGACTTGGTTTGAAGAAGCATGTGGTGTATACGCTACGCTTGTTGACCGTATTGTTCCGGGATTCCCGCGCAAGGATATTGCAGCAATCAAGGAAAAATTACAGTATGATGATAATTTGGTGGTACAGGCTGAAATCTTCCACCTCTGGGTCATCGAAGCTCCGCAGGAGATTGCCAAAGAATTCCCTGCTGACAAGGCTGGTTTGAATGTATTGTTCGTTCCTTCTGAAGCACCGTATCATGAAAGAAAAGTAACGTTGCTGAATGGCCCTCACACTGTTCTTTCTCCGGTAGCTTACTTGTCGGGCGTAAACATTGTGCGTGATGCTTGTCAACATCCGGTTATTGGTCAGTACATCAATAAGGTAATGTTCGATGAGTTGATGGAAACATTGAACTTGCCGAAAGATGAGTTGAAGAAGTTTGCGGAAGATGTATTGGAGCGTTTCAACAACCCGTTTGTTGACCATGCCGTTACCAGCATTATGCTGAACTCTTTCCCGAAATATGAAACTCGTGACCTGCCTGGCTTGAAGACTTATCTGCAACGCAAAGGTGAATTGCCTAAGGGACTGGTTCTCGGGTTGGCCGCTATCATTACTTATTATAAAGGTGGTGTTCGTGAAGACGGTGCTGAGATCACCCCGAACGATGCTCCGGAAATCATGCAATTACTGAAAGACCTGTGGGCAACAGGCGATACCCAGAAAGTAACCGAAGGTGTACTTGCTGCAACTTCTATCTGGGGCGAAGATTTGAATAATATCCCGGGACTTACCGCTGCTGTGAAAGCTGATCTGGATTCTATCCAGGAAAAAGGTATGCTGGAAACAGTAAAGGGAATTCTTTAATTAATCTACAAGTATCACAAAGGAGATAGGGCGGGGCGGAGGCTTCGCCCTATTTTTTTCTATTATCCCTTTGCTTTCCATAAAAAAAAGATTTTCTTTGCAATAAATAACATTTTCAAGCTCACGAGGTATGGTTACAAGCTACCGGCTACAAGCTACAAGTAGCTGCGCTATATTCCGAAAGGCACTTGTAGCTCGTTGCTTGTAACTGATTCATAACCGAAAAGAAAGATATTAATTTCCCCAAGAGGTTATAACGATAAATAGAATAGACTAAGTAATAAGCAAGAAATAACTTATACTATCTCAATTCCCAGGAGGAGGAGAATTGAGATAGTACAGACTAATTAATAACGAGTACTTATATGAAAGAAGAATTAAAAAGAAGAGAGTATTGTAAGACGACTTCTTTAACGAAAAGTCTTATTGCTTTTGTAGTATGCCTGGTATTGTTTTGTTTTTTTCTTTTCTGGAGTCCTTCACGAGAACTGGCAAAAAAAGATGTGAAGATTGTGTTGAAGGAAGACTGTAATAAATGGATATATGTATGGTCTGGTGAGAGTGGAAAACTTGAAGAAACCAACGAAACATTAAAAGCCGGTACAAGCCTGAAAGGCGTTGCCGAAGATGGACGTTGGACATGGATTGTGGAAGATGAAAACGGCAACCGCTTTGGCGTGCCCAAATTGGCTGTCGAAGGTGAAGTAAAGGAGCTGCGAGCTATGAATCCCGATTTCCGCTATGTTTATCGAGCCGATTCATTGACCGGTTTCTCATTAGAACGTATATGCAAAGAAGCCGGAGACTATTTGATGGCCGATGTATCGACACGCAGTTATTATTTTCCGCAAGTTGTGCTGGCCAAAGGGGAAGGAAGAACGAAAGGAGTGTTACTCACGGTAGATGAACAGGGACTTGTGATACATACAGAACGCACCTCGGAGTTAAAATATAACTTATACACGAGTGCACCCTTCTTTTATTATATAATTAGTTGGAATCTTGTCACGAACTTCCAGCCCTTTACGGTAGACGCTAATAGTCAGCCGCTGCACCACAAATCCTTAAGCAGTAAATTCGGTTCATGGTTTAAGGGGATTTTCTCCTCCATTTTCTGGTTTCTCATGAAGCTGATACTGTTCTTATTGATATTGGGCGGATTGACGCTGATAGTGTATGGAGCCGCAAGTCTCCTGTTTGTTGCACTGGGGCGCATGCCGGGAGTGAAAAATTCGTTTATCGCCAAACTGGAATATGTATACATGATCCCTTGGATGTATATCTTGTTGCTTTCCTGTCTCTACTTATTCAATTCTCTTTGGATAATTCTTTTGCCGGGAGGCGTATTGCTACTGATATGGATGTGCGCTGCTGTAGAAAAACTCTCCATTCGTGACGCCCGTTGCCCGTCATGCGCGGCACTTAATAAATTAAATGTAATTGAAATCACTTATTTGACAGGAGTGGACGTGGAGCCTGCATGGGGGACAAGTTGGATAAAGAATACACTTGTTGATGTGGAAAAAGCACGTAGACGGGAACATCACTTGGTGGAAACCGATACAGAGTGTGCCGTTTGTCATCACCACACACATACGGATAGTGAGACTGATTCGGTGAATGACTGGAAGCCTCTCAAAGAGTTTGCATGCCCTAAGTGCGGACAGCATGCTTTAAAAGCTACTTCGCTGGTAAAAGATTCAAATGTGAAACGCCATGAGTATACTTCACGGAAAGAAGGGAAAATCAAGGACAAAGGCTTTGATTTTGTAGAATGGGAAACTCGCTATGAAAGCAAGGACATAGTGTCAAGTCACGAGTATTGGACAGGTACTATTACTTATCACCAGGAAACGAACTGCGGACACTGTGATTATCATTATGAAATAGATCACACAGAAAAAGTAGATGAAAGTCCTACCAAAACCAGTACCGTGGAGGAAGTACGCAAATGGAAACGCGTTGATAAGTAACAACGTTTTTTAGACGTTGTTTCCTACATCTTACACCCATGATTATACTCCACTGAATATCAGGCAAATATATGGTGTATAAAAGGGTGTAGGCAGATGTATAAAAACCTCTTCCTACACCCCGAAATTCATAAAAAACACGTTTTTTATTCTGTAACCTCCTTATTATCAGCCCGTACATACACTTTGTGCGAACCTTGCCCCACTGTATTCAAATACCCCTTTTCTACAAGCAAATTGAGGTCATTCAATGCTTTATTCTTCAAAAGTCCTGTAATTCCGCTATAATCATGACGGGTAATGAAAGGATGTGTCTCCAAAAAAGCCAGCAAACGGCGATAACGCTCCGCACCGCTAAGTTCCGCGCTTTTTCGGAAACCATATTTGGCACGTTCTACATAGCCCGCACAGCGTTTCCGGAAATCGGGAGACACACGCAGGTGTACTTTGCCAAAGAAAATAGTTTGCGAATGAATCTCTTTGGGATCCATTACCGGACGGGCTTGCAAGCTTGCCGAAAAATATCCGATATCACCTAACTGTACATGATGTCCTTCGGACAGGTAATAGGAAATACGGTCCTCAAGCAAAGCCACCACGCCCTTCACATCACCGGGAGTGAAGCTGGACATATCGGCTATATCCTGAACCAAGCGCTCCATTTCAATAGTACCCTTATTTACGATACGTGGGTACAAAGGTTGTAATTCGCCGTCACCCTTCGGGTTCGGACGTCTCCGAAAATCATATTCTGCTGCCATAATGCTATGTTATTAAGTTACTAAATCATCATTTGCCCCTTTCCTTTTCCTCTTTTGCATTAAGGAAAATATCAGTAAGCTATAGGCAAAACTTTGTTTTCCAATTGTGGGCTGTGCATCCTGCAATTGTAAGATGCACAGCCCACAGCCGAGAACTGTCCGTCCCGCAATTGCGGGACGAAGTTTTGCTACTGACAAAGATACAAAAACAATAAGGGAAAGTCAAGTTTTCTACCAACTATATTTCAATTTTTATGATTGCTTTATGATGGACAGAAAAGGGGTGTTACCGCTTAACAAAAGCCTTGATTTATTTGTTTCAAACGCATTTTATACCTACCTTGCAGTCTCTTAGGAAAAGGTTCTTAGGAATAAATTATTTTTTAAATAAACACACAAATGAAAATAACCCTTGTCAGAGAAGAAAAAGAGAGTGGGAGAGAAGCCGTCAGCACCTGCGAGGCAGATGTATTATTGGAACGGATAAAGACAGAAACTAAAGCAGCACACGTCACCGCACTACGGACCATGCTACTATATACCACCCCTGATGCTCGTGGTCACTACGAGCACATTGATAAATTGCCACGCATTTATCCGGCTGTAGAATATGGAAGAAGCCGCGATGGAGGCAGAAAGCTGAAGCGCTACAACGGCATAGTAATGCTCGAAGTAAATGGCCTGGCCGGATTGTCAGAAGTAGAACTAGTGAAAGAGCAGGCAAGATTATTACCGCAAACGTGGGCAGCTATTACCGGAAGCAGCGGACGGAGCGTAAAGATATGGGTGAAATTCGTGCTTCCCGACGGAAACCTCCCTGTAAAAGAGGAGAATATCACTCTCTTTCATGCCTGCGCTTATCGTATGGCTGTGCAGTGCTATCAACCCATACTGCCGTTTCCCATAACCTTGAAAGAGCCTAACCCCGCACAAAGCTGCCGTATGACACTGGACACTGATCCTTATTTCAATCCTGACGCCATAGCTTTCTGCCAGGAGCAGCCGTTCAGCATGCCCGGTGAACAGACTTTCCACCAACGGAAATTGACGGAAAAGAATCCGTTGCTGAGACTGAAACCCGGATTTGAGACATCAGAAACCTTCACCATACTGTTTGAAACAACCCTCGGCAAGGCATTGGATGAAATGCAGAACTGGAAGCGGGGAGATACCTTGCATCCGCTGCTGGTGTGCCTGGCCGAAAATTGCTTCAAAGCAGGGATACCGGAAGAAGAAACCGTACGTCAGGTTATGATACACTATTACAGACAGGCAGACGAACAGGATGTCAGGATAACCATCCACAATCTGTATCGTGAATGCAAAGGATTCGGTAAGAAGTCAGCCCTGACACCAGAACAAAAAATCTCACTGCAATTGGAGGAATTCATGGGACGTAGATATGAATTCCGTTTTAATACCGTCAGCAATGATCTGGAATTTCGTCAAAAGGACTCCATTCACTTCTACTTCCAGCCTGTTGACCAACGGGCACGGAACAGTATATCAATGGATGCCCTGCAAGAAGGCATCAAAGTGTGGGACCGGGATGTAAACCGCTATCTGGCGTCCAACCGTGTGCCACTATACAATCCGGTAGAAGATTATCTGTGCAGCGTAGGGCGTTGGGACGGCAAAGATCGTATTCATGCGCTTGCCGACCTCGTGCCTTGCAATAATCCACATTGGCATCAACTCTTCTACCGTTGGTTTCTGAACATGGTGGCTCACTGGCGGGGGCTCAACAAACAGTATGCCAACAGCACATCGCCTCTTTTAGTCGGTGCTCAAGGTTTTCGAAAATCAACCTATTGCCGGATCATTCTTCCGCCCGAACTTCGTTTCGGCTATACGGACAGCCTGGATTTCAGAAATAAGCGGGATGCCGAAATGTATCTGGGGCGTTTTATGCTGATCAACATTGATGAGTTTGACCAGGTCAGCATGAATCAGCAAGGTTTTCTAAAACATCTGTTACAGAAGCCTGTAGCCAATCTGCGCAAACCTTATGGCAGTAGTATTCAGGAGATGCGACGTTATGCTTCATTCATAGGTACCAGTAACCAAAAAGATTTGCTGACCGATCCGAGTGGTAGCCGCCGTTTTATCTGTATCGAGGTAACGGCACCCATCAATACAAACGTTACCATCAACTACCGTCAACTGTATGCACAAGCAATGGAGGCTATCACGAAAGGAGAACGTTACTGGTTTGATGACACAGACGAAGCAATTCTGAAGGAATCTAACCGGGAATTCGAACAAATCAGTCCGCTGGAGCAACTTTTCCATTGTCATTTTCGTTCACCGGAAGAAGGAGAGACGGGAGAACAATTGTCCGCCATGCAGATTATTGAATATCTACAAGAAAAGAACAAGGCTATTAATCTGTCTCAAAGCAGTATAACTACATTTGGACGTATTTTGAAAAGAAACCAGATTCAGTCCAAACGAACTAAGAAAGGGATGATATACGAAGTGATAAAGTTGTGATTTCAGTAAAATTGTGGTGTAGGAAGGCAGACTTCCTACACCTTCCTACATACTTTCCTACATCATATATCAACTTGTAAATTAACGACTTAATCGTTTCGGTGTATGATGTAGGTTCCTTTTAGAAAATAGTGTTATGGGAATTTTCTTTTTATTCTGCTCCCCGTAATATGAATGTTGTGGCCCCGATAGTAACGATAGCCCCGTCCTCAATACGGATACGGTCTTTATCTCCCAGTATTTCATTATTCAGAAAAGTTCCGGTCAGACTGGGGGCATCTTGCAGAGTATAGACAAGTTTGCCTTGCTTATTTCGCTTCACATTAATAATGCAGTGACGGCGATCCATACTCATGTCCGACGTTTCAATAGGAGTATTGATATTGGTTCCCACACAGCGACGGCCAATTACATTGTCACCTTCCTGCAAAGGAAGCACTTGTTTGAATCCAAACACATTCTCAATCACTGTAATACTGCCAAAAGCATCTTTAAATTCTTCTTCATCAGGGCGTTCTTCCTTTTGCGGAGCACGCATCTTTGTCTTTCCCAGACGAATACTAAACTGCTTGCCACAATGCTCACAAACGAAGACCAATGACTGACCTTCGCTGTATTTTGTTTCATCGAACAAAAGATAATTCTCACATTTAGGACAACGGATACGCTTCATAAGATTAAAAATTTAAGAATTATCACTTCTTCAGCACCCAAGCATTTTTGTACATCTCATTTTGGCGAATTCTTGCCAAAGCCTGATAAGCTTCCACTTCTGTTCCGCAAGATTCAATGCTGACACGCATTTTGCCGTCTCCAACAATCGCTTTTGCAGTGGAGAAACCTTTTGCAACCAGCTGGGCTGCCATTGCTTCTGCATCTTGTTCTGTGCCCACGCTAGCAATGATAATATGATAGGGTCTTTTAGGAGTGGCAACGGACTGTTTAGCAGCAACAGGTTGCACATTTTGTTTAGGAGTCTCAGAAGTTACAACTGCTTTAGAAGTCTCAGTCTTAGCTTGAGCTTCTGTAGATACAGCCGGTGTTTTACCAACTTTGACTTCTCTAACCGCAACAGGCGCTACCACTTTCTTTTGTGTCCCTTTTTGCTTGTTAGCTGATTTGCGGGTGGGGGTATTCTGCTTTACAATAATCGGTGTAATAGCCAAAGATTGCTTTTCTATTTTCTCAAACAGCTCATCCGGTAATAGCTTTGCATAATTTTCTTCCACCACTTCCGTATTCTCTATCGGAGTAGAAAAGAAGAAAGAAAGCACAATTGCAGCTACCACTGCGGCAGCATTAGTCAGATATGCACGGTTAAATTTGATGGGGAAAGTACGTTTTTCCTTTTTGATAGCGGCAGGCACTGAATAAGCGGCAACGTTCTCGGTCGACGGTTTTTCCAAAGCAGACAATTCCTGCATCTCAAATGCATCCAGCCCATATAAATAAGGAGTTGTGATCTTATTATCATAAGGTGCGAAGTCGAAGGTGTTATGAATAGTGTAACGTACTTCGCCAACATTCGGCAAATCAACCTTACCGTCTTCGTGCAACGTGGCTATTAATTCGTCCACTTTACGTTCTACCATCTTGGTAGCATCAGAGAAATTGGTTCCATACACAGACATATAAGACTGTACCAGCAAACCGTCATTCATCTTCAATTGCGGATTAAAGCCGATAATACGGGTAGGGGGCAGGAAAATATTTTCTTCTTTCACTCTTGTAGCCGAAGCGTAATGAGCAACAAATCCTCCCAAACCCGGAACAATGACGCAGTCATTTTCCAATAACAAAGCTTCTATATGTTGTGCCAATTCAATCATGCTGCAAAAGTAACGCAAATCTCGGATATAAGCCAGTTTCAGGGCATTTTTCTTTTCAACAATTTATAAACAGTCATGAGCGGTACTTTACAAAAAGCAAAAGTCTATAGATGTTATACCTCTTCTTTTAAAAAGTGGATATGGAATATATTTGTTTCGTATCTTCTTGTAGGCCTGAAAAATAATGTTTATAAAATCCTGAATATCAAATAGTACAAATCTACTAAGAATTCTGCCTATTTTACTACGATTTTTCTTAAATGCTGATGCATAAATAAGAGACAATTCAACAATAAACCGGAAAAACTAACGTTTATTGGCATAAGAGAGTTATTTTTGCAACCAATCAAACTATAAAAATATTAAAGTATACGATGAAGATTAAAACGCTGATACCTGCCCTTTCACTTCTAATATTAGTGTCGTGCAAAACAACGAACGACTCAATTGCATATTTCCAAGATCTAGATAATTTGGCTGCATATTCCGGAGATAGCATTAATTATGCCCCTAAAATAGTGCCTGATGACGAATTGTCTATTACTATATCAGGAGTGGATCCTAATGCTGTGGCTGTATTCAATATGCCTTTGTCCAGCTATATGACACCCGGTGAGACCAATGTAACCATGACACCTGTACTACATACATACTTGGTAGATTCTCATGGTAAAATTGACTTCCCTGTGCTTGGCAAAATCTCTGTAGCAGGAATGACTCGTAGTGAGTTGACGGATCTGATGACTGATAAACTGGCTACTTATGTAAAAGATCCGATTGTAACAGTTCAAATACGCAATTTTAAAGTTTCGGTTCTGGGCGAAGTAACTAAACCTGGTACGGTCAGTGTCCCCAATGAACGTCTATCTATTCTTGATGCTATTGGTATGGCAGGAGATCTAACCATTTATGGTAATCGTAAAAATGTATTACTTATACGTGATAACGGAGGTAAAAAGGAATATCATCGTTTTGACCTCACTTCTATAGAATCTCTGAATTCACCTTATTACTATTTACAACAAAACGATGTGCTTTATGTAGAACCTAACAAGGCCCGAAAAGGTAATGCCAAATATAGCCAAAACCAACAATTCAATATATCATTAGCTTCTACTATAATCAGCGCCATTTCTGTCTTGGCATCATTAGGAATCGCATTATTGGTAAAATAAAATCACTGTTATGTCTCAACAAAACCAATTGAATGATATCGGGAAACTAAAAGAGATTTTAGTATTCTATTTGAGAAGATGGAAAATATTCCTAGTCAGTCTCATCGTATGTATCAGCATTGCTATATTGTATATATATATAACCAAACCTGTTTATTTGGTAACAGCAAACATCCTTGTGGAAGAAAAAGAAAGTAGCCCAATGAATCAGATGCAGTCGATGATGAAAGGATTTTCTTTAACCGACGTTTTCGGAGGAAATTCCAGCATACATAATGAAATAGAACTGATTCGTTCCTTCTCTATGTTTCGCCGTGTAGTTAAGAGTTTAAATCTGAATGAAAAGTATAGTTCCGGTGAATGGATATTTCCAATATCTTATTATAAGAACAGTCCTGTGGTTATTACTCCTATAAATGATATTGCGGACACCCTCACTGCGACTTTAAAATTCAAAATCAAAAGTTCAGGAAAAAATGTAAAAGTAAAAATGTCCAAGGGATTTAAAACCTTACATGAGGAGACTTTTTCGTTACCTTTCATTATGCAAACTTCTTATGGAGATTTTAAGATAGAGACAACCCAGTTCTATAACCCTAACAAAGAAATCAATGTAAAAGTCAGTTTTTCCGGATATGATTATGCCACCGAAATGCTACAAAAAGAAGTAGAGGTGGATTTTGCGACTAAAAAGGCCAACATCATCAATATGCAACTTAAAGAAAAAAACATCAAGAAAGGAAAAGATGTCCTGAACGAATTGATTGCTTCTTATAATACCTCCAGCAAAGAACGCCGAAATGCTCTGGCAGGCAATATGGTACTCTTTCTGGATGAGCGTATTAATCTTATATCAAAAGAACTGGTAGAAATAGAAAAACAAATAGAAAGCTATAAGAAAGAAAATTCTCTGACTGACATTGAGGCGGAAGCTAAAATTATACTAGATAAAAGTACTAATTTCAAAGAACGGTTGATTGAAGCAGAAACTCAATATACCGTTATTGAGTTAGTGGAGGAATTTTTGCTGAAACCAGAAAACCGTTTCTCACTGGTTCCTTTAAATATCGGACTGAATGACCGTACCGTTTTAGAGGGACTTCAAAAATACAACGAAGCGCTATTGGAACGTTTAAGATTATTAAAAACAACCCAGGGAAATACTCCAACCCTCGATATCATGAATGAACAGATAGATGCAATGCATGACAATATGTTGGCAACTATCCGGAGTTTGAAGTCCGGTTTCAGCCATGCTAAGGAAAACTTGCAAGAACAAGGAGATTATTTCATGGCTCGTATAAAAGGCATGCCTACACAAGAAAGGGAGTTTATTGATATCAAGCGCCAACAGATGATCAAGCAGGAATTATTTGTATTCCTGTTGCAGAAAAAAGAAGAAAATGCATTGTCTATGGCTGTAACTACTCCTAAAGCTGAAATTGTAGATAAAGCCTATACTTTACAGACGCCTGTCAGCCCACGCCCCATGAGACTGTTGGCTTTTGCTATGAGTATTGCAATTATAGGAGCAGGTTGTTACATCAAAGTTAGATATTAGAAGAGCTTGGAAATGTTGCAAAAAGAACAGTTAGGATTATGTCCGGAGGATTTTGTTCTTCCGGTCTCTTTCTTATTATCCATGTCCTTGTTAGGTCTGGAGTTTCCTTTTGCATATATATTAGTCTTCATCGTCCTGTATCTCTCACTGATAGTAAACAAGTATGATTTCCTGTTACAAAGTACGATCTTATTTGGAGTATTTGGTTTCTATGATGAGAATGTGACTTTTCCCATTAAGATGCACGATTTGCTATTCATCGTATATATAGCCGGATTCTTTATTTATTGGAAGAAGAAAAACATCAGTAAACTGCTGATATTGATTTCAGCATATATATTGTTCTTGATTTTTGTTGCAATGCTGAGTGACGAAACCTTGATTGTACAAATAAGAAGGCTAAGATTATATATGCATATTCTTTATTTTCTCTTTCCTTTGTTGGTTTTCAGAAATCATGATTTCGAAATCGATAAGTTCTTCAAAAAGCTGTTCATTTATGTGCTAATTATCAGTAGCTTCTACATTCTGGATTCTTTAGTATTCAGTAGTAATATCCTAGTACCGCGTACAACATGGGGAGATCTGACCTATACGACTTTAGAGATGAATCTGTTTGGTGAATTTCTCAGAATATATCCTCCGGGAATGTATTTTGTGGCACTACTTTTATTTCCTATGCTTTATCTCTATAAAATTCCCTTAAAATATATATTGATCATAGCACTGGGATTAATTTGTACGAAAACATTCAGTGTCATAGGAGGAGTCTTGATTACCATCTTCTGCTTTTATGGTACATGGAAGAAGAAAATCATATATTTGGTAATCGGATCTGTGATGTTGGCCGCCGGATATGTATTAGACGGACAAATGAATGGAGCATTGCGTGTTCAACATCTGGTAGGTCAGTTTACCTCCTTTGCATCTTATCGTTCTGTAGAAGATGCTATGAGTGACATGGACAATCTGGCTGAATTCGGTTCTGACAGAGGTGCACAGATCATTCCTAAAATAGAATTGCTCACTTCTACACAAAAGCTCATGCTTGGGTTTGGGTTTCTCCATAACGAGTTAACAACCAATGATGATTACATCATCCATAATGAATATTACTCTGATCAATCGGCAGCCGAAGAGGTAGCCTCTTTAGTAGAGGTTACACAAGTCCAGACTATACTTGATACAGGACTCATTGGTTTTTGTGTGCAACATTTATTCTATATTGCCATTTACTTTTTCCTTCGAAAATATAAGTATAGCAATTTGTATCTTGTAACTCTTGTTTGCATCTCTATTTTTGGTGTCGGAGGATTCGCCGGTCTGAATATTCCACATGGACTTTTATTATTAGGACTGGCTTTGGGATGTGTTTTACTTGCGAATAAAGAAATCTGGAATGTTAAATCGTCAGTTTCTATATGAAAGCCAAGATAGAGTCATATAAAAGTGGAGCTATATATTCTGCGGGATTAAGCGTTGTAGTAAAATTCATCGCTTTTTTCCAGAACTTCCTGATCGCTTATTATCTGGGAGCCGGGACGGGGACGGATATTTATTTTTATATGTTCGGAGGCATGATAGCTGCTTGTGAAATTCTTCAAAGCATCACTTCTTCCATACTGATTCCCCGCTCCATGTTATTAAGGAATCAAGACTCATTTCATACTGAAAACGCATATTTGAATGCTTTTTTATATACCATTCTCTCGATAGCAATTATCATTATAGGCATTATACTGATAAATGGAAAAGAATGCCTGTTATTGCTTTCCAATTTTTCGGCACAGGATATTGATATACATTTGCCGTTATTATATATTTTACTACCTGCCTCCATACCTTATATAATCAATGTTGTATATGTAGAAGTTTTGGCATCTTATAAGTATTTTATTTTTCCACAAATCATTACTGTAATCAATAACATATTCATTATTCTTTTCATAGTTTTATTTCATGCTTCACTCGGCGTTTTTTCATTGGCGGTCGGTTTTTGTATTGCAACTATAATAAACTTTTTATGGCTGATCATTTTTATAAAACGCAATCTATCATGGAGTTATTCATGCTTTTCATTTACACATCTGAAAGATAGTTTCAGTGATATATGTGTCAAGCTTGTAAATGATTCTACAATGGCATTCACGACTATGTTTCCGATGTACCTCCTTTCCATGTTCTATCCGGGAACTATTACAGTGATAACTTATGCCAACAAACTATTACAAGCACCAATGATTTTGTTAGTTCAGCTTTTTGCTGTTTTACAAATAAAACTGAGTGAGTTGTATTCCAAACATCTCGGACGGGAAATGAAGCGTACTTATATGGAAATCGGAGGGAAGTCAATACTTTTAAGTTTGATTGGCGCTATTTTCTTTTTTATTCTTCGCAGACCTATTGTAGAAATATGCTTTGGCAATGGAGCCATGACACCTGAAAATATTGAAGTATTTATTGAAGTACTGGGCATACTTATTATCAGTATCCCATTTTCTATTATCACTGCTGTATCAACACGCATGTTATTCGTTATGCGTAAAATAAAAACATATACATTCCTGATGATCCCCTGCAACATAATTACGTGCGTTTTGTACTATTGGTTAATTGAGCAAAAAGGTGTGAATGGTTATGCTGTGGCAGATGTTTCAATGGAAGTTGTTAAATCAGTAATGCTGTTGGGATGTACTCTCCTGCTACTGAGAAAAATAAAATGCAAATATGAAAATTAGTATTATTACACCGGTATATAACAGGGAAGACTGCATTAGTAGATGTATAGAGAGTGTAGCAATTCAGGCTGAAGGAGTAGAACACTGGATTGTGAACGATGGTTCCACCGATGCTACATTGTCTATAGTACGACAGTTTGCCGATAAGTATCCGCATATTCATTTATTAACATACGAATGTAATGCCGGAGTAGGAGCAGCACGAAATGCCGCCATACAAAAATGCACCGGAGACTACATCCTTTTTGTGGATAGCGATGACTATCTTGCTGAAAATGCGATTGCTTTTATCCGAACAACTATAAAAGAATCTCCCTCTTATCTTCATTATTTGTTTGCGACAAATGGACGTATGCCTTTTTATGAGACCTATCACCTATTAGAGCAAAAACAAACTGTACTAACCTATTTTGACTGGTTAAGAGGCAAGGTTGGTGGTGATTTTGTACATGTTATGAATCGTGGTATGTTGCAAAAATTCCCTTTTAATGAAGAATTACGAATTTATGAAGAAACTAATTTTCTAAAACTGCACCGCTATTCAAAAGAGCAGTTATTCACTAACCAAATTATAGTCTATACGGAACTGAACAGACAAGATTCTGTATCTTTACAGTATAGGTTAAACAATTCACGCGCTATACGTTTGGAATACATAGCATTGCAAAACATTATATATGATTTTTATGATGATTATGTAGCTGCCGGAGCATTAGCGCAAATACATGAACGCATCAGGAAATATCGTTTTCTGGCAATAGCTGTCAATGATTATAGAGATGACGAGTTAATGCCAAAGAACCAGTTATTACAGGTTTTCAAAATATTAAAGCTGGGATATTTGATGCGTATGTTTATTATTATTCATTCTCATATAAAATATATGTTTAAGAAATGAGAATCTTACATCTGATATACTCATTAAATGTAGGCGGTGCTGAACGCATGGTGATTACTCTCGCTAATTATCAAGTGCAAAGTAATCAAGTAGGATTATGCATTATCAATAATCTATATTCTCAAAAGTTATTGAACGAATTAGATAGTAGAATACAAGTGTTCCGTATCAATCGTAAAAAAGCAAGTCGTAATATTCTGGACGTATTTCAATTGAACAGATATGTCTTTAAGTTCCGTCCGGATATACTTCATATCCATGATTCGGATGCTATCCTTTATATACCCATTCGCTCTTTTTACCATACGATATTGACTATTCATGCAATGAATTTGCCATTAAAAGGGTACAAGCTTTATAATCAGACAGTGGCAATTTCCAAAGCTGTGGCCGATAATACTGAAAATCGAGGACTTTGTAGACCGGAAGTAATATACAATGGAATTTCAACTTCTGCAATCCAGCGAACAAAGAAGAATATCCCCAATGCTGAACAAAATTTTCGCATTGTGCAAGTAGGCAGATTGGAACATGGTATTAAAGGACAAGATTTAATATTAAAAGCTTTACATAGATTATCTTCTTCCCATATTAGTATAGATTTTATTGGGGATGGCAGTTCTTATAACTATCTGAAAGAAGTAACCCGACAGCTCAAACTGGAGAAACAGGTAAACTTTCTAGGTAATTGTGATATAGAATGGATATATCATCATTTATGTGATTATCACTTATTGGTTCAACCATCAATAAGCGAAGGATTTGGACTTACTATTGCTGAAGGTATGGCTGCGGGAGTCCCTGTACTTGTATCTGACCTGCCCGCTCCTTTAGAAATAATAGACAAAGGTAAACAAGGTTATTATTTCAGGCACAACGATGTGGATGATCTCTGTCGGATGTTACGTTATATAATTAAACATTATGAAGAAGCTCTGCAACTTTCTGATAAAGCACAGACATTTGTAACAGTTAATTTTGATTCCAAGCTGATAGCCCAACAATATATCAATTTATACAATGAATATATCTATAAAACACATACGAAATAAACACTCGGAACATTGCTTCTTCCTACTGGCTATAGCAGTCATCTTATTTCATTTTTTCGTGCTACGCCATGAAACGATATTGAAATATGACAGCGATAACAAGATTCTTACGTATGGATTACGCTCCCTTGCTGATGCAATAATACTGTTGTTACCATATTGGATTTTGCCAGCAAAATATCGTCGTTGTATCTGGATAATAATTATTTTGTTCACGATTTGGACACTATCACAATTATGGTACTTTCGTACTTACAATGACCTTATGCCTTTCTCTTCATTCACTCTGTTCTCTAATATTTCTCCTCTACTGATTAAAAGTATAAAAGCATCTATACATACGATTGACTGGAGTATAATCATATCAATAATCCTCTTATTGATCAGTGACTATATACTTTTCCGCAGGAATGAAAATAAGTGGGTAAAAGGTAAAACAAAATATCTATATATAGTATCTCTCATTACATTTGTCATATTGGTTCATATCGCAAATGGTTCGGCCTTTTATATGAAAGGAAAAGGCAAAGTAGATAACATTTGGGAAAGATACACTAACTCCAATGGTTATGCTTATTATTTCAGTATAAACGGTTTAGTTGCCTTAGGGATATATTCTATTGTTGAAACCACATGGGAAGCCCAAGAGTTAACGGAGCAGGAAATTACTAAAATAGAAAATTACATTGAAAGCCATGGAAATCATTATACTGATAACTCTTATTCAGTTCCTGAAAGAAAAAATTTAATCCTTATTATTATAGAGTCGCTAAATTCATGGGTGATAAATTTCAAAATAGACAATATAGAAATAACACCTTATTTAAATCAACTTTGTTGTCAGAATAATAGTATCATAGCTTTAAAAGTACAACCTCAAGTAAAAGACGGACGCTCAAGTGATGCACACTTTATGTATAACACAGGAATACTTCCATTGAGAAAAGGGGCAGTTGCTATGCGATACGGAAAAACATCCTACCCTTCACTTGCAAAAGCATTAAGAAACTATGTGACTATAGAGTTTATTTGTGATGATGCTAAATTTTGGAATCAAACCGTAACTGCTTCCAGTTATGGTTTTGAAAATCTTTATGATCGGAATTACATACCTCATAATGGTGCTGATGTAGCTAAAGATGGAGAAATGTTTCAATTGGCAACTACAGTTTTAAAGACAACAAAGCAACCCTTTTATGCTCAATTGGTAACACTATCTATGCACCAACCTTATGATAAACCGATTGTTCCTGCTACTGCCATATCTCAGTCAAATCAATATTCTGCCGAAATAAAGAATTATTTGGAAGCCGTTCATTATTGCGATTCTGAATTAGAAAAATTCATTAGAAATTTAAAGGAAGCCGACTTGTACGATAATTCTGTCATAGCCATTGTATCTGATCACGATGAAGTGGATAAAAATGTCATCGAACACAGAAAGAGAGTGCTTCCTGAAGACAAGGAGGTTGCATTGATTGTATTGAATACCCCATATACAATAAAGTATCAAGGGAAGTTAGGACAAATTGATGTATATCCTACTTTATTAGATATAATGGGGGCTAATCATTATCTTTGGAAAGGGATAGGACAAAGTATATTTCGCAAGAATGAAAATGAACAAACGAACTTTGATGAGATGTGGGATATATCTTCTTTATTAATTACTAAAGGATATTTCAAAGACAACAACATCAATGAGATCCCTAATTAATAGTAAACTAATTCATTTGCAGTTGATAATAGCTTATTGCATAAAAATATGAAAAGATTAAAGATACTTATAGTCAGTAAATTCTTATATGCACGTGGAGGAGCGGAAGTCTATGCCATGAATTTGGGAGAAATGCTGCAAAAGCAAGAACATGAAGTCTGTTTCTTTTCAATGCATCATCCGCAGAATATCCATGTAAATGAGGATGAATATTTCGCAAAAGAGGTATCTTTCTTTCAGCCATCAATCAGTGGAAAAATCAATGCAGCTTTACGTATCTTCGGAACTGGAATAAAACGAAATTACGAGAAAATATTAGATGATTTTCAGCCGGATATTGTTCACCTAAATAATATACATTCTTATCTTTCACCTATAGTTGCCAGATTGGCACATAAAAAAGGTATTAAGGTAATATGGACCGTTCATGATTATAAGTTGATATGTCCTGCATATTCTTGCCTCTGTAATGGGATGCCTTGTGAGGCATGTTTCACAGACAAATCCAAGGTTGTATCCCGCCGATGCATGAAAAATAGTTTTCTTGCCAGTCTTCTCGCCTGGAGTGAAGCTGTATATTGGAATAAAGAAAGACTATCTGAATGGACAAATGCTTTTATCTGTCCCAGTAATTTTATAGCACAGAAGATGATGAAAGGAGGTTATTCGGCGGATAAACTTCACGTTATTTGCAATTTTATTAACGACGAGAAAGTTAAATTCATCATCGAATCAACGTCACAAGAAAGAGAAAGTGCTTATGCATATATAGGGCGCCTTTCAGAAGAAAAGGGAGTTATAGAATTGCTAAAAGTCGCAGATCGTTTACCATATAAACTATATATAGCGGGAAACGGGCCTTTAGAAAATGAACTGAAACGAGTCTATTCATCTAATCATATCAAGTTCCTCGGACATTTATCTGCTATGGAAATTATTGGATTATTGAAGAGAGTACAATTTTCTATGGTTCCTTCTATTTGCTATGAAAATAATCCACTCAGCGCTATCGAATCATTATGTTGTGGCACTCCCGTATGCGGTAGGCGTATTGGTGGTATTCCTGAATTATTAGAAAAAGATGCTGATAATCGCCTGTTTTCTAATGAAGTAGAGCTTATAACATCTCTTTCGGATATGTTTATTTCTTCTTCGGAGGTAGATAGACAAAAACTATCTTTAACCTCATGTGAACGCTTTTCTGCCGAACTATATTATCGAAAATGGTTGGAAGTTGTTCAAAGCATTTAAAATTTAGATATATTTGTCTTTAAGATAAAGAAATATGAAAATTGTAGTAACAGGGACCAGAGGCATTCCCGGTATACAAGGAGGAGTAGAAACGCATTGCGAAGAGCTCTATCCATTAATTGCAGATAAACAGCATGAAATTATTGTTGTTCGCCGTCCCTATTATGCAGTGGATCATTCTGTAAAAGTATATAAACAAGTTATTATAAAAGATATAAGAGTGCTGCGTAACAAGCATTTGGAAGCTTTCATACATACTTTCTTGGCCGTGTTATATGCACGCAAAGTAAAAGCAGATATTGTACATATTCATGCAGTAGGTCCGGCATTAATGATCCCTTTAGTACGATTATTAGGTATGAAAGCGGTAATCACCCATCATGGTCCAGATTATGATCGTGATAAATGGGGGAAGTTTGCCAAATGGATACTTCGTATGGGAGAAAAAACAGGAATGTACTATGCTAATCATATCATAGTTATTTCTGAACATATCAGACGAATGATTCAACAGAAATATCCAGATAAGAAAAATATAACACTGATCTACAATGGAATAAATCCAGTATTTCCTGCACGTAGCACTGAACATCTTCAAAGTCTGGATTTGACAGAATATGGTTATATTTTAGCAGTAGGGCGTCTTGTGAAAGAGAAAGGCTTTGATAAACTAATTGAAGCCTTCAAACAACTATCTCCAGTATCTATAAAATTAGTAATAGCCGGGGATGCTGATTATCAGGATGAATATACTCAAAAGTTAAAAGAAATGTGTAAAGGGCAGAAGAACATACGCCTGGTAGGCTTTATCAAAGGAGAAAAACTTGCACAACTATATACATACGCACGGATATTTGTATTACCTTCCACGCATGAAGGATTGCCTATTGCACTACTTGAAGCTATGAGTTATAATTGTCCGATACTGGCAAGTGATATTCCTGCTAATAAGGAAATAGAATTACCGGAGGAATGTTACTTCAAAAGTGGAGATTTATCCTGTTTGCAACAGGCTCTGAAGCAACAATTGGAAAATGCTCAGACAGAACGGGTTTCTTACAACTTGTCTGCATATAACTGGACCAATATAGCCGGACAGACCAAAGAAATATATAATTCTCTAATATTATAAAACAATATAGATAACAATTTAACGTTCTATATACTAAAGAATTCTGTATTTTAAGAATGAATATACAATCTTCAATATATACTTTTCCGTTGAAACGGAAAAGTAACCGTATACTCAAACGAACACTTGACATAGTGTTATCATTGATAGTCTTGACTACGATATATCCAGTGGCATATATCATCATCGGGTGTTGCATCAAAATAAAGATGCCGGGTAAGATTATATTTACTCAAAAGCGCAACGGCTTATATGGGAAGGTATTTACATGTTATAAGTTTCGCTCCATGCTGCCCAATGTTGAAGCCGATACGCAACAAGCCTACAATGAGGATCCACGTATTACTCCATTAGGACATTTCCTGCGTGTCACCAGTCTTGATGAGTTACCACAATTCTGGAATGTGCTTAAAGGAGACATGTCCGTAGTGGGTCCACGTCCTCATATGCTGATACATACTGAGCAATATTGTGATATCATTCCTGAATACAATAAAAGACTTATTGTGAAGCCGGGTATCACGGGATGGGCCCAGATACACAACCTGCGCGGTGAAACGGAGAAGTTGGATAAAATGAAAAAAAGAGTAGAATATGATATATGGTATATCGAACATTGGTCGTTCTCATTAGACCTGAAAATCATGTTCAACACAATAAAAATTATATTCCGATAAGCTCATGCGTATAACCTGTCACATACTTACAATCCTGTTTTGCTTTTCTGCTTCGTCAGTAATGACAGCGCAAAGCGGACTGAAGCATCAGAACATTTCATCTTTCGTTGAATATGGAGCATCTGTCCATACCGGTGACAACACTCCTTTGTGGCAGGTCAGCAATCAACATGGATTATCCTCTATTGACAATAATACTTATTTAAGAGGTGGAGCTTTTTATACAGATACAATCCGCCAGTGGAGGTTGGTAGGAGGACTGGATATGGCGGTTGCATCCGGTTTTACATCCACTTTTATATTGCAACAGGCTTATGCTGACATACGATATAAATGGTTGGGGATACTCATTGGTAGTAAAGAGATTGACTCACCTTTATTAAATCAGCAATTAAGTAGTGGCGGACTAACCTGGTCGGGTAATGCAAGACCTATTCCACAAGTATGGATAGGACTTCCTGAATATGTGCAAGTATTACCACGCCTCGCTTTAAAAGCAGAAATGTCGTACGGATGGTTTACTGATAATAAATATCAGAGAAAGCAGGTAGGAGAGGATTATTGGTATACTAAAAGCATCAAATATCATCATAAAAGCGGATTCCTACGTATTGGAGTTCCACAGGGTAAGTGGCAACTGGACCTGGGTATGAGCTTGGATGTACAGTTTGGTGGATATAAAAGCGCCGGAATGGATGCAGGAGATTTGGGAAATAGTTGGAAAGATTATTTCAAGGTATTTATTCCCAGTCGTGGAGATGACAGTAGTCCTGAAGGAGAACAAATTGCCTATCAAGGTAATTTTATGGGTAGCGAACATATACGGATGACTTATCGTCATGAAGATTTTTCCATCAGTGCTTATCTGGAGAATTATTACGATGATTTCAGTGGAATGGGAAAACTCAACGGATTTGATGGTTTATGGGGGATCGAATACAAATCTAACCACAAACAGGCCATCAACGGTTTTGTACTGGAATACTATCAGACTACTAATCAGAGCGGTCCAATGCATGGAGTGGATTTCACTGTAGTAGAGAAAACGGGAGGTGCCGACGATTATTATAACAACGAGTGGTATCCTGGCTGGGTACACTGGGGAATGACTATGGCTAACCCATTGATAGCTTCTCCCATTTATAACAAAGACGGTGACATGAGTTTCAAATACAACCGTATCCGAGCCTTGCATTTAGGTTGGAGTGGAGACATCAGCAATGAATGGACATACCTCGCAAAACTATCATATAATAAAACTTGGGGAACTCCTTTCAAACCTATACCTAATATATTAGAAAATTTTTCTACTTTTGCATCAGTTTTCTATACTCCCCATAAATGGAAAGGATGGCGGTTCAATGCATCCATTGCTTTCGATATAGGAGAGATATATGGTGACAATTTAGGTTGCCAGTTGAAAGTACAAAAAACATTCTGAAAAAGATGAATTACATACAAACGGAAATTGATGGTGTATGGCTGATCGAACCGAAAGTTCTTCGTGACGAGCGTGGCTATTTTATGGAAGCCTTTAAAGAAGAGGAATTCAAAATGCATATCGGTGATGTGCACTTCATTCAGGACAATGAGTCGAAGTCTTCCTTCGGTGTATTACGTGGATTACATTATCAGAAAGGAGAATATTGTCAGTCCAAACTGGTACGTGTTATAAAAGGAAAAGTACTGGATGTGGCAGTGGATTTGCGCCAATCATCACCAACTTTCGGTAAATATGTCTCTGCAGAACTGAGTGAGGAAAATCAACGGCAATTTTTCATTCCCCGTGGATTCGCACATGGTTTCCTTGTTCTGAGTGAGGAAGCTATCTTTATTTATAAAGTAGATAATGCTTATGTTCCACAAGCAGAAGCATCCATTCGTTTCAATGATGAAACCATAGGAATTGAGTGGCCTATAGCAGAAGAACAACTTTTATTATCTCCTAAAGATAAAACAGCTCCATCCTTCCGGGATGCGACATATTTTGAATAAAGAGTATGAAGATAGCCATCGTCGGTACAGGATATGTCGGTTTAGTGACCGGAACCTGTTTTGCAGAAATCGGTGTCAGCGTCATTTGCGTAGACACGAACAGTGAAAAAATTGAAGCGCTCAAGAAAGGTGTTATTCCTATCTATGAAAGTGGTCTGGAAGAAATGGTGAACCGAAATGTAAAAGCCGGTCGCCTACATTTCACAACTTCATTGGAGAGCTGCCTGAATGAGGTAGACGTTGTTTTCAGTGCCGTCGGTACGCCTCCTGACGAAGATGGAAGTGCTGATCTCAGTTATGTGCTCGAAGTTGCCCGTACCATTGGTAGAAACATGCAGAAGTACATATTGGTAGTCACAAAGAGTACGGTTCCTGTAGGTACTGCAAAGAAAGTACGTGCCGCTATCCAGGAGGAACTGGATAAACGGGGTGTTAGTATTCAATTTGATGTAGCCTCTAATCCCGAATTCCTGAAAGAAGGAAATGCTATCAATGATTTTATGAGCCCGGACCGTGTAGTAGTGGGAGTGGAGTCCGAACGTGCAAAGAAATTGATGAGTAAGCTTTATAAACCATTCTTGCTGAACAATTTCCGTGTAATATTTATGGATATCCCGTCTGCTGAAATGACGAAGTATGCGGCTAACTCAATGCTGGCTACCCGTATTAGTTTTATGAATGATATCGCTAATCTTTGCGAACTGGTAGGGGCAGATGTCAATATGGTACGTAGTGGCATCGGTTCGGATACCCGAATCGGACGTAAGTTCCTTTATCCGGGTATTGGTTATGGTGGTTCGTGCTTTCCAAAAGATGTAAAAGCACTCATCAAAACCGCTGAACAAAATGGCTATCAGATGCGTGTGCTCCATGCTGTAGAAGAAGTCAATGAACTACAGAAAAGCATTCTTTTCGACAAACTTTGCAAGCACTTCAACAACGAACTGAAAGGTAAGACAATTGCCTTATGGGGACTGGCTTTCAAACCGGAGACGGATGATATGCGCGAAGCCCCTTCATTGGTGTTAATAGACAAACTGCTGAAAGCCGGATGCAAAGTGCGGGCTTACGACTCCGCTGCAATGGACGAATGTCGCCGTCGGATAGGTGAGAGCATTTATTATGCCAAAGATATGTATGATGCTGTACTTGATGCTGATGCTTTGATGCTGGTTACCGAATGGAAAGAATTCCGTTTACCATCCTGGGCAGTTATCAAGAAAACCATGGAGAAACCTGTGGTGTTGGACGGGCGTAATATCTATGACAAGAAAGAAATGGAAGAGCAAGGATTTACCTATCATTGCATCGGACATTAAAAATATAAAACAGAGAGAGTTATGATAAAGTGGGGTACTATTTCTATGGTGCTCGTCGTTGTGCTTGTATCATCCTGTAGCAGTACTAAAAATGGGGAAAATTCCGACAGGGAAGACTTAACCGCTAAAGAATTGCTGCAAGGTGTCTGGCTGGACGATGAGACGGATATGCCGTTAATGCGTATTAGCGGTGATACGATCTATTATGCTGACCCACAAAATGCACCTGTTTACTTCAAGGTACTTCGTGATACGATTTATTTACGCGGAAATACCCTTACAGCTTATAAAATAGACCGTCAAACGGAATATAGCTTTTGGTTTCATTCTCTATCTGATGATATCGTAAAGCTATATAAGTCCGATAATCCGGAAGACACTCTGGCATTCTCCACTCAGGAAGTGGAAGTTATCCCCAGCACTTCAGAAGTAATCAAAAAAGATAGTGTGGTTATGTATAAAGGAACGCGTTATCGGGGCTATGTCTATATCAACCCTTCTAAGATGAAAGTAATAAAAACAGTATATTCTGATGAAGGTATAGGTGTGGACAATGTATACTATGACAACGTGATACATATCTGTGTATATGAAGGCAAGAAATTACTGTATGGCAAGGATATTACTAAAAAAGTTTTCGCAACTATTTTTCCGGAGGAAGTGTTAAATCAGACCATTCTTTCCGACATGAATTTTATAAATGTGGATGGAAAAGGCTATCACTATGAAGCCATGCTCCGTATTCCGGAAAGTTCCGTTTATCATCTCGTAAGCCTGACTATCGATACTGATAAGCAATTACATATAAAAATGGTGGAGTAAAACTCCACCATCAAACAATATCTATTAAAGAAATCCTTCTCTTATTTGTTGCTTTTTCCTGAAGGATTAGCACTTTTTCTCGGAGCATTACCTCTTCCTTTTGAAGCATCTCCTTTCTTCGGAGCATTTCCACTACCTTTATTGGTATTTCGTCCTTTAGCACGGAAGTTACGTTTGCCCCTTCCGTCATAACTACGTGGCTTGTATTCGGGTGACTCACCTAATTCTTCAGGTACAGGTATTTTATAAATATCTCTTTCCAGGAAATTCTCAATTTGCTTGAAGTTACTTTGTTCCTTTTCATTTACAAAGGTTAGAGCAACACCATCGTTATTAGCACGCGCCGTACGACCAATACGATGAACATAGTCTTCACTGTCATGCGGAACATCATAGTTAATCACAAGACGAATATCATCAATGTCAATACCACGAGCCACGATGTCAGTGGCAACCAGAATGTTTATACGACCTGCCTTAAACTCATGCATCACTTCTTCACGCTGTGCCTGTTCCAGGTCAGAATGCATTTCGCCTACATTCAACTTCATCATTTTCAAGGCCTTTGTCACTTCCTTTACTTTCAACTTGGATGATGCGAAGATAATGACACGCTCCGGTGTTTGTTCAGCAAAGAGACTGCGAATTATACCCAACTTCTGATTTTCATAGCAAACATAGGCGGCTTGCACAATTTTATCAGCAGGGCGTGAAACGGCAAGTTTGACTTCAGCGGGATTATTGAGAATGGTGTTGGCAAGTTGTTGTATTTTTGCAGGCATGGTAGCAGAGAACATGATGGTTTGCCGTTCTTTAGGCAAATACTTCACAATCTGCATGATGTCATCGAAGAAACCCATATCGAGCATGCGGTCGGCTTCGTCAAGAATGAAATAGGAAACACGGGAAAGATCTACATATCCCAAACTCAGATGAGCTATCAAACGTCCCGGAGTAGCTATAACAACATCGGCTCCCAACATTAGCCCCTTCTTTTGCTGTTCAAAGAGTATCCCATCGTTACCACCATAAACTGCCACACTGCTGACAGGCATGAAGTAGGAAAAACCTTCCATCTGCTGATCTATTTGTTGCGCCAATTCTCGTGTGGGAGACATAACAATACAGTTTATAGCATCTTCAGGATGTCCACCTTCGGAAAGTTTATTCAGTACAGGCAACAGATAGGCAGCCGTCTTACCGGTTCCGGTCTGTGCCACGGCTATTAAATCTCTGCCTTCAAGTATAACGGGAATGGATTTCTCTTGTATAGGTGTGCACTCATCGAAGCGCATGGCTTCCAGTGCATCAAGCACCTGATCATTCAGTTGTAGTTCGGAAAACTTCATGTTTCTTTTTATTTAGTCGCAAAGATAGGAAATAAAGTGATTATCACAAAAGAATGAAGCTACTTTGCAATCCATTCCTTTAATACCCCGGATGCTGTTCCCATTCCGGATTCATTTGTCTGATTTTCTCGGGAATGGGGAAGACAATAGTATACCCACTTTCTTCATTGGGAAGTTGCGGACGACTGTTGTAAGAACGGGTAAACTGTCCAAAACGAATTAAGTCCTGACGCCGCCAACCTTCCCAGGCCAATTCTAATTGGCGCTCAGCCAAAAGATTGTCCAAAGTAGCAGTACGTTCCGGTGCTCCTACACGGGTACGCACCTGATTCAGTTCTTCATCTCCATTGCGTCCGTCACGGACTTTGGCTTCACTCTTCATAAGCAATACATCAGCGTAACGAAACAGAACAATATCATTCTCCATCAATTTTCCATCTTTCATGGCTTTGTCATCTATCTCATATTTTTTCATACGGGCACCGGCAGTCTTTTCATAAGGTTCATCAGACAGATCCAGTTTAACCTTCCACGGTTCGTAAACTAAAGCTGTTCCATCATCCAATTTCACGACATTACCTTTCAAATCATAAACAGTACCTGCATAATAGCAATAATCAAAACGCGGATCCTGTTCGTTTGTCTCGTATCCAAAAGTCTGTAAGGCTTCGATAGTGGCACTTGATCCATTCTCACCAGACAAACCTAACGCTTTGGCATGATTATAATGACGCGAACGGAAAAGATATTGCATCTGATTGGTATATAGCGTCTTATTCATCGGAATAGTGAAGATGTTTTCAACAGAGCCTTCATTATATACGGCAAAATTGGCGGCATAATCTGATTCAAGACGATAACCTAAAGCTGTAATTTGGTCACAATAGAATTCTACGGTCTGCCAGGCATTGAATGTATTGCCATCCACATCAAAGAAGATTGTTTTCCCATTCGGATGGGTATCATCCACCCAGTTATTATCCATATAAATTTCTGCATTCAGTGCCAGTTTTGCAAGCAGGAAGTAGGCTACGGGACGTGTCAAGCGGCCATAGTAATTACCAGAACGGTTACTGAACTGAGCGGGCAGGAGTGGGGCTGTCTCTTGTAGTTCCTTGAATATGAAATTAAAGATATTCTCACGTTCACTCAGTACAATATCTTTTGAGGCAACCTTGGAAGATAGAACCAACGGAATACTACCGAACAGGTCCGTCAGATAATAATAGTACATTGCACGTAAGGCACGTACTTCGGCACGATAGGCTGGAAGTTCTGCATCTGCATGTGTAAGTGCATAGCTTTCAATTTGTTCCAAAGACTTATTACTGAGCATTACTACTTTATAGAGATATTCCCAAGTGGCTTGTATCGCATCATTATTTATTCCCCATTTGTGCAAGAACAGTCCTTGCCAGAAACCACCGTCGTACCAGTCACCACCACGAGTAGGCATAATGGCTTCATCGGTTGTAAAAGTATTCAGATCATATATGCCGCGTCCTGTTCCCTGCAATCCTTGACTGTCGGAATTTCCTCCGATATAGTTATAGAGAGAAGCAACCGCATTCAGATAAAGTTCAGTAATGTTACGATAGCCCTCTTCTTCGGGTAATGCATCGCGGGGACTTTCTTTTAGAAAACCATCACATGAGATCATGCACCAACTGAGGGTGACCAAAACACAAAACGAACGAATTATGGAATATCTTTTCATGTCTTTAAGGTTTAGAAGTTTACACTTAATCCGATGGTATATGTGCGGTATAAAGGATAATTGCGTTTATCATCTATACCTAAAGTAGAATTCACCGATGAACTGTTTATCATGGGTGTCAATCCGGAATAACCGGAAATAGTAGCCAGATTGTTGACCGTCAGTGACAGGCGAAGCGATTGCAGGTAACGGGTATTTTTCAATGGAACATTCCAGCCCACTGTGATATAGTCGAAGTTCACATAATCACCATCTTCCAACCAATAATCTGTAGCTGTCTGATCCTTTATATTCCGTGTAGGCGCTTTCTTCATAACGTTATAGTCGGGAAAACTATTCATATTCATATAAGTAAGCGAAGTACCATTATAGACTTTATGCCCGAATGCACCGTTTATCTGTAACGATACATCGAAATCTTTATAACGAAAACTGATATTAGAGCCAAGAATTGTTTTTGGAACTGCCTGACCTGCTATGTACCGGTCTTCACCATCTTCCAGACTAACACCACCACCATTCAAATCAGCAATCTGATAAGTATAGCCTCCGTTACCATCGGATACTAATCCTGTGCAATGGGGGAGGTAAAATACCCCCAGCGGTTGACCTACAATCTGGTAAACGATATGATTATATCCGCCATGAAATCCGGCACCATCCAACCCGGCAAGACTCTTGTATTCTGTTGCTGAAATATGTTCACCCTGATAGTTGCCGTCGAGGGAAAGCAATTTGTTTTGTTGAAAAGTCAGGTTAGCATTGATATTCAGTTCCATATCTTTGGTTTTCAATGGAGTTATGCCAATGGATAGCTCTGTTCCATAATTACGCATGGAACCAATGTTTGCCAGCAAAGTGTTGTAAGTGAAAGGCGGTACACTTACATTATAGAGATAGAGCATATCTTTCGTCTTGGAATTATAATAGTTGGCGGTTAGTAACAACCGGTTACCCAGCAAAGCCATTTCTATACCGGCATTGAAGGTCTGTTTCACTTCCCATTTTAAGTCCGGATTCATATTCTTCAATTGGTCCATTGTGACCACAGGTGATGAACCTACCGGAGCAACTCCGTTCGGGCGTATCAGATTCAGCGAGGTGTACGAATCAATTCCATTTTGGTTACCTGCCAAACCATAGCCTGCGCGGACTTTCAGATTGTCAATGAAAGGCAGTTTCTCCATAAACTTTTCCTTGCCGACTACCCATGCAACAGATACAGCTGGAAAGAAACCCCATTTATGATTACTGCCAAACTTGGAAGAGGCATCTCCACGGGCATTCACTGTCAGTATATAACGATCATCGTATGTATAGTTCACACGTCCCATGAAGGAGGCCAGGCGAGGATCTTCATAATAAGAATTAGTTCCTTCCCACGGACGAAGAGCACCTCCCTGAAGATTGTTATAGCCCAGACCATCAATACTGAAATTAGTAACTGTGGTATAGAATCCCGAATATTGGTCTTTTTGCACTTCCGCCAGCCCCAAAACATCAAAGAAATGCTTCCGCCATTCTTTCTTATAAGACAACATCAGGTTCCCCAATAACGATTCCATTTTCTTAGTTCCTTTGTATGCCTGCCCTTGCGCCCAGACCGCAACCGGCAGATACTGTGAATTTTCAATCACATTATAGGTGTAGGAACCAAACAGTGCCAGTTTCCATGCTTCAGACAAATTAAATGTCAACCGTGCATGCGTACTAATGTGCGAAGTAGCGTCTTTATCATTCACATCCATCCATGCCAGCGGATGAGACAACTGGCTGGCAAGAACACTTCCATCCCAACTTCCGGTTTCCGGATTCTTATGATTAGGGAAAGTGGGATTAAATGCAGCAGCCGAATAAAACACTTTATGTAAATTTACCAGGTTACGCTCTTTCTGTATAGAACCAAACATTCCGAGATCACATTTCAGAAAATTATCGAATACGTACTGCGTCATATTCATATTCGATGTGAAGTTCTGCAACTTTTCATTGACAATTACTCCTTCACGATTCATCAAAGCAAGTGAAACACGATAGTTGGAGGTGTTTGTTCCACCGGAGAAGGCAATGTGATGATTATGTTGCAGCCCTGTTTGTTCTATTTCCTTCTGAAAATCGGTATTGTTTCCCAAATCAAGAATAGAAACGCCACGTTCTTTAGCTACTGCCCGGAATTCATCTCCATTGAGCATTCTTACCGTTTTATAGCTTGAAGCAATACCGAAGCTACCATTATAGTTCACACTTGTACGCCCACTAACACCTTTTTTAGTGGTAATTTCAATAACACCCGATGCTCCGCGCGAACCATATTGTGCTGTTTCCGAAGCATCTTTCAAGATAACAAAACTTTCAATATCCGCCGGATAGATAGACATAAGCATACTCAAATCACCAAAAACACCGTCTACAATAATCAACGGATCATTGCCAGTAGTCAATGAAGTGGTACCACGCAAGCGGACAGCATCCAATGCTGCAGGTCCGTTGGAACCTTTCAGAATAGTCAAACCCGGTACCCGTCCGCGGATTGCATCCAGTGGATTGGTTATCTGGTCTTTATTCATCTGGTTTTCGGTGATTCTTTCTACAAGTCCTGAAAGGTTCTTGCGAAGGCCTGTGGCATATCCAACAGTCGTTATAGAGTCAGGGAGGCTAACGTGAAGTTTTTCTTGTGCAACGGCTTGAAGGCCAGGGACAGTCAAAAACAAAGAGAGATAGAAAAGGTTCCGTATTCTCTTCATAGTATTAATATTTAAGAGGTTCCGCAAATATAGATGTCATTATATGAAACAAATATATTTGCGGAATAGTTCAGCTCATTTCGGCAAATCGATATATGAGTCCTTGAAGCCTAAGAAATAGAGCACTCCATCGAGCCCGATTGTATTGATGGACTGTTTGGCATTGGCAACCACTTTGGGTTTAGCATGAAAAGCGATACCCAAACCGGCAACACCCAGCATCGGAAGATCATTGGCTCCATCACCCACGGCAATAGTTTGAGCAATATCCACTTTTTCCACCTGTGCAATCAGACGCAACAGTTCAGCTTTCCGCTTACCGTCTACAACATCTCCCAAATAACGTCCAGTCAACTTACCATCCACAATTTCCAGTTCATTGGCATATACGTAGTCAATACCATATTTTTGTTGCAAGTATTGTCCGAAATAGGTGAAACCACCGGAAAGAATGGCAATCTTATAGCCGTACTTTTTCAACACATACATCAATCGGTCTACTCCTTCTGTTATAGGCAGGTGTTCCGCTATATCCTGCATTACAGATTCATCCAACCCTTTCAGTAAGGCTACGCGTTCGCGGAAGCTTTCGGTAAAATCTATTTCCCCACGCATGGCCCGTTCGGTGATGGCTTTTACTTCATCTCCTACACCGGCACGTATGGCCAATTCGTCAATTACTTCCGTCTCAATCAGTGTGGAGTCCATATCGAAACATATCAGACGGCGCATACGACGATACATATTATCGAGTTGAAAAGAGAAGTCCATTTCAAGTTCGCTCGCCAGCTTCATCAGTTGCTCTTGCATGGCAATGCGATCCTTCGGAGTTCCACGGACGGAGAATTCGATACACGCACGAGTACGTAAATCACATTCATCCAATGGGATACGTCCCGTCAGGCGCTTGATAGCATCAATATTCATCCCCTGTTCAGCAAGAATGCGGGTGACTGCGGAGATCTGGCGGGCAGACAACTTACGTCCCAGTAAAGTAAGGATATAGCGATTTTTTCCCTGCATATTGACCCAATCTTCATATTCTTTCACCGAAATAGGATAGAAGCGAATCGTCACTCCCAAAGAAGATGCCTTGAAAAGCAACTCTTTCATGATGAATCCTGAATGTTGTTCCTCTGTCTTGCATAAGATACCCAATGACAGTGTATTATGAATGTCCGCCTGACCAATGTCAAGAATAGTAGCGTCGTATTTAGCTAAAATTTCTGTAACGGATGCAGTTAATCCCGGACGATCTTCGCCCGTAACGCGAATAAGAATAAGTTCTGTGCTCAACGGTTGCATATAAAATTGTTTATCTAAATTAATGAGTAACACGGTGCAAAAGTAGATAAAATTCCTGCTATATACACCAATTAACATAGAAATATGTATTTAACAGTAATATCCATGAAATGTTTCCTATTTCTCTTGAGGACATACTTGATACAAATGATAAAAACACATAATATATATTCGAAAATCACCGGATCAATACTGTGCAGAGAGGTATCCAGAGATGCAAAACATGTTATATAACATGAAAAAGTCAACCGTTTACTTGATTTTCAATAATAAAGTTATACCTTTGTCGCCGATTTAGAACGAGTGGTTCTATAATCTTAGTAAACGTTGATTGTATATTTGTTAGCTAAGACGTTGTTTTTACCGTCTGACAAACATCTATAAATCAACCAGTATTAACCAAAACCGCCTTACATGAAGCATGTAAAATGGATTTTTGTTGTATTACTAATTAGTTCCTTGACTTCTTTCGTAGAAAAAGACAAACCTACCGGAGGTTTAAATGTGGGTGACATAGCCCCTGATTTTAAAATCAAAACTATGTCGACTGAGCAACAACCTATTCAAAATCTCTCCAAGATGAAGGGAAAATATGTGTTACTCAGTTTCTGGGCAAGTTATGATGCGCAATCCCGGATGCAAAACGCAAGTTTGAGCAATGCGCTTCACTCAACTTCTCCAAACAATAATGTGGAAATGGTTTCCGTATCATTTGATGAATATCAATCTATCTTCGAGGAAACCATTCGTAAGGACCAAATAGTTACGCCCACCTGTTTCGTGGAAACTAAAGGCGAGTCGTCCGGCATCTTTAAAAAGTACCGTTTAGGCCGGGGATTTACTAACTATTTACTGGATGATAATGGTGTAATTATAGCCAAAAACATCTCTGCTGCAGAACTTTCAGCTTACTTGAATTAAGCTTTCACTGCACATTGCCATGAAAGATTTAAAGAACCTGTAAGACGAAAGTGGGGTTGCTTCTAAAACTTATGTGATGAAAAAAGCATCGTTAGAGTCAAAAGAAGCAAAGACAAAAGAGGAAATGGATACAACAAAAAAGCCCCTCCTGCACTTGTGGTAACACAAGGAGCGGGAGGGGCTTCTTATTTTTGTTAAGTTGAGTTGGTTACTCTATTTCGGTGCCTTTTGATACAGATAAAATGCAATGAACGCATAGAGTATATTCGGTATCCATACAGCAATTACCGGAGGAACATTACCATTCACTGCAAAAGTGGAAGCAATCGTCTGGAACAAAATATATGAAAAGCTCAATGCCAAACCTATCCCCAAGTGTAATCCCATTCCCCCCTTAGTCTTTTTCGAAGAAAGAGAAACACCTATCAATGTGAGGATAAATGATGCAAACGACATGGCAATACGTTTGTGATATTCAATTTCGAACTCTTTGATATTGGCAAAGCCGCGCTGCCGCTGCCGGCTAATATATTCGCTTAATTGTGGACTGGTCATCATTTCCTGTTGATTTTTCATAATAAGAAAATCGGCAGGTTCCATAAAAAGAGTACTATCGATGCGGTCTCCCTTAACAATGTTCTCTTTCATACCATCCATTTCACGTATCATGTAATCCTTTATAATCCATTTATGGACGGAGGCTGTATCATAAGTGATAGATCGTGCCGTAAGATGAGAAACCAACTGTTTGTCTTTAAACTTATCCAATGAAAAACGATATCCCGTCTTGCTATAATCTTCGAAGCGTTCAATATAAGCAATGACGCCCGAATCTACTTCCAACTGAATGTTACGAGCTGTATTCGATTTGCGCTGCTTATAATATTTATCTTCAAAGTTAATACGCGTCACACTACCTTGGGGTATGATATAAGAACCCAAAAAGAATGTTACTATTGCAATTATAGCTGCTGACACCATGTAGGGACGAAGCATCCTCTTAAAACTCATTCCAGTAGAGAACATCGCAATAATCTCGGAGTTCTCAGCCAGTTTTGAGGTAAAGAAAATAACCGCAATAAACACAAACAACGGACTGAACAGATTTGCAAAGTAAGGAATGAAATTCAGATAATAATCGAAGATTATGGCTTTCCAAGGAGCTTCGTGTGACATAAATCTGTCCATCTTCTCATTAAAGTCGAATACCACTGCAATGGAGATAATCAATGCAATGGCAAACACGTAAGTTCCAAGGAACTTCTTAATAATGTAGAAGTCGAGCCGCTTCAACCATTTCCAGTTATCCGGCATCTTTATACCTTTCATGTTCCAGTTCAGTTTTTTCATAACCTTGTCGATACGCGTTTCACCATCATCGGTTTCCATGTGGAGAAATCACCGGCAATGATGTGCTTGCGAGCTTCACCCACCAGCCACAGATAAAATGCCAAATTATGAATAGATGCAATTTGCATAGCCAGTAACTCCTGTGCATGGAACAGATGACGCAGATACGCCTTACTATATAAGGTATCTACCGCAGAAGCTCCATCTGCTTCAATGGGCGAGAAGTCTGTTTCCCATTTCTTATTACGCATATTGATGATACCATCTTTGGTGAACAACATGCCATTGCGTCCGTTTCGGGTTGGCATTACACAATCGAACATGTCTACACCGCGCTCGATACCTTCCAAAATATTGACCGGTGTACCTACACCCATCAGATACCGTGGCTTATCTTTCGGTAAGATTTCATTCACCAACTCAATCATCTCATACATTTTATCTACAGGTTCACCTACTGCCAGACCACCGATGGCATTGCCATCCGCACCCTTCGATGCTATGTATTCTGCCGACTGCTTGCGAAGATCAGGATATACACATCCTTGAACAATAGGAAAGAGAGACTGCTGGTATCCATACTTCGGTTCCGTTTCATTGAAACGCTGAATGCAACGGTCCAACCAACGATGTGTGAGTCCTAATGACTTTTTGGCATACGCATAATCCGAATCTCCTGGAGGACATTCGTCAAACGCCATCATGATATCTGCACCAATCGTACGCTCGATATCCATTACCTTTTCTGGAGTGAAGATATGTTTACTACCGTCGATATGTGAACGGAATTCTGCACCCTCCTCACGTAGTTTACGGATACCTGATAATGAGAACACCTGAAATCCGCCACTATCTGTCAGCATAGGACGGTCAAAGCCGTTGAACTTATGCAGTCCTCCGGCTTTTTCCAGTACGTCCAATCCCGGACGCAGATATAGATGATAGGTATTCCCTAATATGATTTGCGCCTTAATATCTTCTTTCAGTTCGGTTACATGCACACCTTTCACCGTTCCTACGGTACCTACCGGCATAAAGATAGGAGTTTCTATCTGCCCGTGATCGGTAGTTATCAATCCTGCACGCGCATTACTTTTACTGTCTGTATATTGTAAGTCGAATGTCATTCTGCTTTCTTTTCTTTCTTTACGGACAAGTCGATGGCATCGGCAACCTTCTCATTGGTCAGCGCAATGGCAAACACCTCTTTCACATCTTTCACGTAATGGAAAGTTAACCCTTTGAGGTATATTTCCTGTATCTCGTCAATATTCTTACGGTTCTCTTCACTTAGAATAATATTCCTGATGCCGGCACGTTTCGCAGCCAGAATCTTCTCCTTAATACCACCCACGGGAAGTACCTTGCCACGAAGTGTTATTTCTCCTGTCATGGCAAGATTTGCCTTCACTTTACGCTGGGTGAGGGCAGAGGCGAGAGAAGTGGCCATGGTGATACCTGCCGAGGGGCCGTCCTTAGGAATAGCACCTTCCGGCACATGTACGTGGATATTCCAATTATCAAAAATATCTTCATCCAGATTCAGCAAAGAAGCGTGTGCCTTGATATATTCCAAGGCCAGCATTGCAGACTCTTTCATGACATCACCCAGATTTCCGGTCAACGTCAGACGCCCACCCTTTCCGCGGCTCAAACTGGTTTCTACAAACAGGATTTCTCCCCCCACGGCGGTCCATGCTAACCCGGTCACTACACCAGCGTATTCATTGCCCTGATATTTATCACGGGTATACTCAGGTGCTCCGAGGAACTCATACAAATCTCCCGGTTTGATTTCCTGTTTGGCAAAGTAGCCATCCGTAGCATACTGGCGTGCCGATTTACGAAGTATTTTACCTATCTTCTTCTCTAATTCGCGTACACCACTTTCACGGGTATACGACTCGATAATAGCCTCCAGCGTATTCTTTGGTATTTTGATATCATTCTTCTTCATACCGTTGGCTTCCAGTTCTTTCGGAACCAGATGGCGACGGGCTATTTCAATCTTCTCTTCAGTGATATAACCACTTACCTCAATCAACTCCATACGATCGAGCAACGGTCCAGGGATAGTATTCAGATTATTTGCAGTAGCAATGAACATTACTTTAGATAAATCGTAATCTACATCCAGGAAATTATCATGGAATGTTGTATTCTGTTCCGGATCAAGCACCTCAAGCAAAGCAGAAGAAGGATCTCCCTGACGATCTGAACTCACCTTATCTATTTCATCCAGGATAAACACCGGATTGGATGAGCCAGCCTTGATCAGACTTTTGATAATACGTCCCGGCATAGCACCGATGTACGTCTTACGATGTCCACGTATCTCTGCTTCATCATGCACGCCACCCAATGACATACGGATATATTTCCGTTTGAGGGCAGCAGCGATAGAACGCCCCAAAGAGGTTTTACCTACTCCCGGAGGGCCATACAAACAGATAATAGGTGACTTCATATCACCTTTCAGCTTCAATACAGCCAAGTGCTCCAGAATACGTTCTTTCACCTTCTCCAAGCCATAATGATCTTTGTTCAGAGTCTTCTCAGCATTGACTAAGTTCAGATTATCTGTAGTGTATATTCCCCACGGCAAACTTAGCATTGTTTGCAGATAATTGAGTTGCACACTATAATCAGGAGATTGTGGATGTGTACGTTCCAGTTTATCCACCTCTTTCATGAAAGTGTCTCTTACTTCCGCACTCCACTTAGTAGCGATTGCTTTACGGCGTAATTCTTCTATTTCCTGTTCCTGGCCACCACCACCCAATTCATCTTGAATGGTCTTAATCTGCTGTTGCAGGAAATATTCACGTTGTTGCTGGTCAATGTCTTCCCGTGCACGCATCTGTATGGACTCCTTGATTTCGGCAAGTTGCACTTCCCGATTCAGTATCTCCAACAAACGATAAGTACGTGCACGCAATGCATCAATACGCAGCAATTCAATCTTCTCATCTTTTTTCAGCGGAAGGTTCGTGCAGATAAAATCCACCAGGAACATAGGATTCGTAATATTCTTGATGGCAAATGCAGAATCCTGCGGAAACATATCAGATGATTTGATATATCTTATAGTCAGATCCTTGCAAGCTTCCACCAATGCATGGAACTCCTTATCATTTTTGTCAGGAATATCTTCTCCCAATGCTTTTACGCGCCCTTTCAAATAAGGAGTTGTATCTACAATTTCTTCCAATTCCATACGTTTGACGCCTTGCAGAATAATAGTGGTAGTCTGATCAGGCATTTCCAAGATACGGATAATCTTACCTACCGTACCAATAGTATGCAAATCTTCCAACGAAGGCATCTCCGTTTCTGCTACCTTCTGGCAAACCACTCCGATATATGCACCTTTTTTTTCAGCTTCACGCACTAATTTCATGGAAGTCTTTCTCCCGACAGATACCGGCATAAATACACCTGGAAATAAAACCATATTCCGTAAAGGTAATATCGGAAGTATCTCATTCACTTCAATATCCATCAACTGTTCTTCATTCCCCTCAAAATCAGCAATCACTGAAAAAGTGTTTCCTTCTTCTCTTGCTTCCGTATCTTTTAGGTAAAGTCTTTTCTTCATTTCGTTCTTTTTAAGTTTATGTCATACTGACAGGGCTTATAAAGCGCCTGCAAAGTTAATCTATTCTTCATTAATATAAAGCACCTTTTCTATAAAAAGACAAAAACGGTGCCAAATTTGTCGTAATATTCCCGACTTTGTCTATTTTTGCTCTCTATTAACAACTACAATCTATGTCAAATCCTTATTTTCAGTTTAAACAATTTACTATATGGCACGATAAATGTGCCATGAAAGTAGGTACAGACGGAGTGCTGTTAGGCGCTTGGGCAGAGGCAGAAAGCTCGCAAAAAATCCTCGATATAGGAACTGGCACTGGACTGATAGCGATAATGTTAGCACAGCGATATTCATTGTCGCAAATCACGGCTATAGAAATAGATGAAGCTGCGGCAGCTCAGGCTAAGATGAATGTAGCCCGTTCTCCATGGATAAAACGAATACAAGTTATCTGTAACGATTTCAGTCTATTTCAGACCGAAAGTAAATATAATCTGATAGTTTCTAATCCACCATATTTTGTTAATGCATTGAACTGCCCTGACAAGCAACGCAATATGGCACGTCATACCTGTGAACTAAATTATGAGTTACTTTTTCGACGCTCGGCACATCTCCTTGAAAAGCAGGGGAGGGTATGTGTTATCATTCCTACCGAAGCAGAAAAGTTAGTAATTGACACAGCCTGGAAATACAAGTTGTACCCTTCGCGTCGTCTTTATGTCTTCACCAAACCGGGTAAACCAAGCCGAAGAGTACTTATTTCATTCAGCCACGAAGAACAAAAGTGTATAGAAGAGACTTTATGTATTGAAGTGGAACACCATCAATTTACACCGGAATATATTGCACTGACAAAAGATTTTTATTTAAAAATGTAGTTTGATGCTATCATACCTTTATCTCAATAGACAGTTATAGACAGTTATTTTGTTGGATGTTTCTATATACAAAAATAAGCTGCTGAAAATCAACAACTTATTCTCTTTAGTCGGGGTAGCGGGATTCGAACCCACGACCCCCTGCTCCCAAAGCAGCAGTATAAATCCTTTTAAACTATTAATATTTAATACGTTATCAACGTAGAGCTAATTCATTTATAAGATAGTTATAATAACGACTCCTTTTTAGCACTTCCGGTAGGCCGTTTTAACCTCTCTAATTCATAAGATAACAGTGCATTTTCTTGTTCTAAAGCACTACTCTTAATGAGTGCACGGCGAAGCTGTTGCCGAAGTGATGCGATTAATCTATCTTTTTCATCCATGGTTAGTATAGCATTTATGATCTTATTTATTGAAAAAACACATCTTGTTCTTGAGTTCTACCCTTTCCAAACTCATCGTCCCAGGTAAAGACTATTTTATGACTAGGCTTATGACCAATAAATAAAACAACAGATAGTTCCACTGTTCCATCAGGTATAAGACTTGGAATAGGAATCATTTCAGGATTACGAAGTATTTTTATAGCAGGGTCAGCATCCAATGTTGCGGAAGTAAAATCAATATTACTGGCTTTAGTTTTTCCCTTATTACATATTTTCATTATCCAAACCGATTTTCCTTTTTTATCAGTTGTTTTATGCACGCTAGCTTCTATTATAGCCTGTTTCTTTTCCAAAGCTTCTGCCTTACTCTTCTCAATCTGATATTCATTAAGTTGTACTTGCTGTTGGTTCAATTGCTCTTGCTGTTCATTTAATTTTTTCTGTTGCTCATTTAATCTATGAGTATGATTAAAATACATATAGATACCTCCTAAAAAGGTTAATGCCGTAACTAACAAATTTATACTTTCTACGAAACTTTCCATCATAACTTATATTTTAAAATAAATTTTTACTATGGTTATTACAAAATATAATATCACTAAATCATTTAATAAAACGACTGGTCTAATTCGGTATATAATTATCAAAGATAGAGAAAGTATACATGACATTTAAGTTGTAAAAATGGCAATATCCCTTTTTGTCCATAGATACAAATAACAATCATCCCTCAATATTATGAACTCCTGGGTATATTTTTAATACTTTATTTACTGTATGCATACACTTCTTTCATAATTACCAATAATTATGTTGTACATTTTTTCTCTTTTTCTTTCTCTTCTTTTTTTGTATATTCCTTTTTTCTTAAAAGAATAGTTATCATCATTGTAAATAATAATACAACTGCTGTAGGCAATAGTAATGAAAGAAAATCAGTGAAAATAGGGCTTTCTGATTTATCGCCATAAAGAGTTAATACCAGTGTTAACATAGCAGATATAGCAGATAATATTAAACTCATTTCAGTAAATTTATTTGTTTTTACTTCATATGAGTTTGTATTGTTCAATTCATTTTTAATCAATTCTAAATCTTTTGTTTTTACTTGATTAACTAATTTATTGACAATACTACAATATTCCAATTTATGATCGACATCTAAGAATGCATTATCTAAGACTTCCTTTATTAAATCCTCTGCAAGTAGCTTTGCTGTATATAAATTAATCGTATTAACCTTATATTTACGGCTTGTTGATAATATCAAAGAATCAATAATGATCTGCTCTGGTATTTTCTGACTGACAATAAGGGGACGTATAGCATATAAGATTTCATTGTTAGCCGTTTTCACTCGTTGCATGTATTCTTTCTTTTCTCGCCTTACAAAAAAGAAATTAGTAACCCAAAAAACAATGAATCCACTTACTATCCCACCTCCTATACCTATAGTCCAAGCATTTGAAATGAAATTAACAAAAGTATCCATATTAAAATATTATATTATCAGTTTACTCAAACGTTTCTGCCACATAATCACATCTGCATTATAATTTGCATTCAAAGAGAATACTTCAATAGCTTTCTTTATAACTCGTATCTCATCTTCGTACCTTTTTTCCTTATGATAAATAATCATCAAGCGATTATAAGAATGAGTCGCAGGATAGCCAATTTCTAAATTCTTTTCATATATTTTTATGGCAAATTTGATATTACCCTCTTTCTCATAGGCAATGCCTTTGCTGTTGTTTCGTACAGTATCAGCCAATTGTTTATCTTCTAGTTTCTTCACCCTCAAATCATCCTCCCATTTTTGCAATAGCCAATCTGGCACATTAAACATCTTTTGACCTGCTAAATATGCTCCTAAATAATCAGCAGACACATTCAGTCCCATCACTGAATCATATTTTTGCAGTTGCTTCCAAGTTAAATCCTTTGTGTAACTCATAGTAGTAGTATTTATTCATTAGTAGCGTAATCGCCCTTTCCTTCTCTTTAATGCAATTATCATTTATTTCTTCTCATAAAACAATAACCCATACTTATCTATTTGTCCCCCAATAGGAGCTTCTTTTCTTTTTTTATAGTCAACGATATCCACTTTATATAGTAGATCTAAATCGTCAATTTGGATGCCAATATCTAATATTTGATTAAATGATATATCATTTCCAATAAGAGCTAAATCTATATCTGAACCAGCAGAAAAATTCCCTCTAGCTCTAGCTCTTGATCCAAAAATCATCACTTTATCAATATTCGAATGATTCTTGAACACCTTACATATATCGTCTATAACTTCATCACTTAGCCCAAACTTTCCCATACGATTATAGTTCATTAAAACAATGATATTTGAACAAACAGCTTTAAACTTTAATATCCCTACAATGCAGCCTATTCTTTATTTTTAGTACTTTTGTTTTCCAATGCAAGTCTAACTTTAAAAGCTATCCCTCTTGCTCTATGTTTTTCCATTATTTTTTCTCGGTCTATTTCATAAGCAAGAAAGCGATCTATGTATTCCTGTGAAATATTATTCAATTCCGAATTAACAATTGAAATTTTCAAATGTAAGAAATTAACATCTTGAGATAAATCTAAAGCCTTAAAATTATTTTCTATGTAATCATTAAATGGAGTATCACTTGATTCACTTCTAAGTAAATAACAAAAACTATTCAAAATTCGCTCCATTCCTAATAAACACCTTTCTATGTTTTCTTCAGCCCCACTTCCATATTTACAAAAATTAGAAATGGCACTCACTATTGTTTTATAAACAGAACCATAATTATCATCCACTGCACTATCCTTATTGATAATAGGAAATGCCTCTATATAATCAATAACTCCTTGAATATAATATTCATTTTTCTTATAAATAACATTCTGAGCCTGCTCTATTTTTTCTTGATATTCCTTACGAATTGCATCAGTGGCTTGGGTAAAAAAGCTCTTTTCTTTTTCTATTTCTTTTTTTATTTCATCTTTAAAACCCATATAGCTAACAATTTGCCACCCTAATAATATAGTAGTCAGTAATGCAAGAATACCAACTAATATACCTAACCAATCTATTTCTATTGGAGTAGTTCTGCAAAAGGTAAATCCTACAGCAAGTAATGACAACAACAAAGCACTAGTTGATAGCCCTAATAATAATTTATATTTCATCTTCTCTTACTGAAATAGAATAACTACTAATTATTAGATATCTCGTCTACTGAGATTATTCTAAACCTCTTACGTACTGGTTTATACTCATTATGTATATACTCTTCTACAAGAGACTTAGCTTTCTCTTTAATTACATCACGGCTACTATTAGAAGAAAAAGTGAAAGAGAATCGTCCTTCTTCTATTTCAAATACAACCTCATATTCTTTCATAATATTCATTTTTCGTTATACAATCAACCAGCTCTTTATTGATGAGTTTATTTTCATTCAAAGATTGCCGTGTTAATAAAAAATGGTTGCTCAACTCTTAATATCTTCTAGATATTTTGCATCTACCACATTTACAAATCGGTACCTATCTCTTGTAATACCTGATGCTTTCATCAATTCATTCAATTGAATCAGAGCTACATTTAATAACACATCTCTATTATCTATTTCACTAGAAAAAAACAGTTGCTTTTCTTCTCCATCTACGATGTATAAAATTACATATTGCTTCTTCATAATATTTGATTTTAATTATTTATTCTAATTACTCCTTTTCTTAAATCAGTCTATACTTCAACTAATTAAAGCAAATATATTTTCGGATCTTCATATTTATCAAAGTCAGGAACAGGTCTTTCGATCTTGTTAAAAACGCGTGTATATTTCTTCTTTAATTCCCAGTAACCGGTTGTCCAATCATTTAGACTTTCAGATGACTTTGAAAGATATGCAACTTCTTGCAAAAATGCTTCATTGGCTAGTCTTTCTGTTTCATCCAAATCACCTTTTATATATGATATACATGCCTCAGACAGAAAATCCTTATTATCAATTTTCTTCCAAATCAACTTCACATTATTGGTCATACCCCAAACTTTAAAAAAAAGAATGATTTGCAATATTCCAAATGCAATCATTACTATTCCTGTAAATGTCATTAGTCCTTCCATGATCTATTATTATTTTGTTTTTGATAAGCGATAATAAAACATACAAAAATCAAAACCCACGCAACAATGCTAACTGTAGCTTGAACATAGTAAGGCGAAGTTGCATACTGAGAATAGCTAACGATGTAGCTCACAAAAGAAAAAATGGAATTCAAAAGGAGTAATCCACTTCCTATGATTCCTAGTAGAAATGCCGTTTTCATAATACTTAGTTTATTTATTCATTAATACATTAATTAGTCGTTCTTTCTCTGCAAGTAACTTATCCTTAGCATCCAATACTTCCTGCAAATGCTTTATTTTGAGAAGAGCATCTTCAAGCTTATCTTGACACTCAGGAATCGAGATATTGCCATTATTATCACGCCCAACTACTACATTAGAATTTCCTTGAGCATGCTGATTATTTGTAGTTGTTTCAAAAAATGTTGTAATAGGAATATTGAAGACAGTGGCTAGTTGCTTTAATAATGAAGTGTTTACGTCCTCCTTGTCAAGAATATCATATACAGCTTGTTTCGTTTTCCCAATTCTCCTTGCAAGCTCAGATACTTCAATATTTTCTTGAATCATTAACTCTTTGATTTTCAGTCCTATTTTCATAAATTAAATATTTACTTGAAATTTAATTCAATATTTACTTGATTTTAAGTCAAGTTTTTGTTTACTTTGCACTATAAAGTTAACGTAAAACATCGGTAACGCCAAAATAAAATGGCAACAAAGTTAACAAAGTAGATTATTTACTCTAAATCAGATAAGAAAATGGCAACAGAATTAAGTACTTCAATGAGAGTTTCGCAAAGCGTTGAGCAAGCAGTAAATGACAACGCTTACTTTTCAAGCAATATGATTCAGCTAAACTCTATGGATTGGCTCATCACCTCTGAAGATGAAGATTTTGAGAATGAATTAATTGAGCACCTATCAGCTCATGGTGTCAATAGAGACGAGTACGAAATCAACTAATCAACAGGAGGTATACTATGAAACGAAAAATTTACTCTGTCAGCAAAGAGCGTGCTATCCAAATTGCTGCTAATCATAATTGCGTAAATATAGAGATTGCTCAGAACTATACCGATAGTGAACTTAAGGAAGTCCTTCGGCAACTCAAACTCAAAGCTAATTTTTAACCATCAAACATAATATAGCCATGAAAATAAGAATTAAAAACGTAACCGGTTCATCATCCAATGAGTGGTTACTCTGGGAACTAAGGAAAGAAGCAGGAGTAAAAGAGGGGAATATATTCGAAGGAAAATTTAATCCCAGTAATAATGCAGTCGATTTCAGTATTGGTACAAATGATTGTGTTGCATGGCTCGGAGAAACCTGTGAAGAAGTTATAGAATAAACTTGTGATCTCCCGGGCAGGCTTAGCCACCTTCCCGGGAACAAAAAACTAATATAATAATGTATATGGAAAATCAATTAGAAACAATCAAAGCTAATCTACCTTTCGGATACGAAAAGAAGATTGCAAAAGAAGTAGGATGCTCCCAGGGCACGGTACACAACATCCTCAATAGCAAAGCTACTGCCGCCCGCTCATCCTACAAAGTGAGAGTTTTGCAAGTTGCAGAACGTATGGCAAACGAACAACTGCAAGCTATACAGCAGGTTAATCAAACTGCAATGTGCTTGGAAAATCTGGCTAATCATGGAACTGCAAGCTAGTAAGCAGTTGCTTTCCAAGCGTGAAAATCAGATTGCCGGCCTTGCCTTTTGCGGACTTGCCAAAAAAGAAATGGCAGACAAACTGAAAGTAGCGTATGGGACAATCAACGTACTGTTGGATAAAGCCTATAAAAAGACTGGTACCAGCAAGTTAAATGAACTTGGTTCCTGGTGGGCTAATAGAGCCTTCACTCTAAATATAGACTTCAAACAGCTACAAAAAACAATCATTGCTCTTTGTTTTCTGGGCTTGATAGCCTTTCAGATTTCATTCGACAATGATAACGATTTCTGCCGGTTCAGAAGATGCCGGACACGGAAATATCGAACAGAAGAAATATTAGATAGTAATAACCTGGCAGCATAGCAGAGAGAAGCTAGTGTGTTTCTAGTAGTGAAAAAAATAATGCTCTACGTCGTCTTAAAAGAGTTTACAAGAAACAGCCAAAGTTATGGAAGATAAATATTTCGCAATGATTATTGCCAGCGGTATCAAGATCGGAACGATACAGACGCTGAAAAGGCTCGGCTTGCTGAAAGAGGTTGTAACAATCTCCCAAGCGAGAAATATATACGGAAAACGCCTCATTAATGAGTGGCGCGAAAAAGGTTGGATCAAGTTCTATCCAGCAAGTAATAAAGAGCGGGGAAAGTATTATGTCAAATCATCCGAACTGGAAACAGCCAGCGCTATGATGGACATAAACAATAAAGTACCAGACAATATTATCAATGCACTAATGCAACAAGCATGTTAACAGCTAAAGACATACAGATAGGGCAAAGAATTACCACCGGATTATGGTTTAGAGAACGCGGAGATCATAAAGATTACGCCATCATTACCGGAAAGGTTATTCGAAAGCTGGAATGCTACAACCAAGTCCTAGTTGATGTTGAGCTGGAAAATTCTTTCAATTCACCCTTAAAGTCCGTATGGGTGAGAGTAGATAAATCGGATATAGAAATAATCAACTAAATATTTAATTATGAGTAGTATAGTTCAAATTAAGGTGGAGGAGCTTAATGCACTTCCAGCAACGAAAATTGTCGAAAATGAAGGAGTACAATCGAAATTTATTCAAATGTACAACGCTATCTGGGGCTCTCAAATGGGCGAACAAATCTATCACAAGGAAGTATTCAACTTTCAGAAAGTTTTGCGGGAAAACCCTGCTGTAGCAGAATGTAGCAAGATGTCTTTGTTTGGTTGTTTTCTCGATATGGCCGTGAACGGTCTTTCGCTTGACAACACATCTCATCCACATTGCTATCTGATTCCTCGCAATGTAAAGACTGGCCATAAAGATGAACGCGGATATGAAATTTATGAGAAACGAGCCAGCGTGTCAGTTACTGGCTATGGAGAGCTAACGATGCGCATGCGGGCCGGACAGATACGATATGCGGATAACCCGGTTATTGTCTACGAAGGAGATATATTCTCTATCAGTCTGGATAATGGTGTGAAGAAGATAACTTATTCAGCCGCTATACCTCGTAAATCTTCTAACGTTATAGGGGCGTTCATTCGCATAGTTCGTTGTGATGGGTCTGAAGACTATCAATGGCTACTTGAAGGCGATATCCAACGCTTGGCTAAGTTTTCAGCAAAAAACAATTCATACTACAAAAACGGACAGCGAGTAGAAGGTAAAGCCAATGAGTTATATTCTTCCAACAATGGCGGAATTGACCCTGGTTTTCTTGAGAACAAAATGATTAAACATGCCTTTGACGCATACCCCAAAGTGCGTACAGGAAAATTCACCGTAATGGCCACAGACCAAGAGGAAGATGTCATCGACTATGGTCTCGTAACAGAAGACGGACTAAATGAACCACAGCCGGCAGCCGAACCAGATCCGACTCCTTTCGGAGAAGATCACCAGTTAGAAGAACCTACACCAGTATCCGTTGATGTAACCCAATCGGATGAGGAGTCTGGATTTTAATGTTTAACTCTAAATCAAATTATCATGGCAACAGAATTAATTAAAGTGGAGGAATTTACCTCTCTTATAAAGAGTGCTCCGGATGCACTCAGTAAGAATAAAAATTCAATCATGGCTTGTAATCAAGCCGGGCAAAGCATCCTTGACACCATAGAGGGAGAAGGAATGACAGATACTCTTGATGTCAAAGCTGCTGAGTATCTTAAAAAGGTATCTGTAACTATCAAGAATATGCAGGCTCGTCGCTCTCCAATCACACAAATATTTGACCGTATCCGCTCAATCTTTACTTCCGATGAAAAAGCTATTGATCCCAAAGATACAACCACTATTCCCGGAAAGATCGTTCAGGCACGCGACCAATATGCAGCTAAGAAACGCTTGGAAGAAAAGAAACGTCAGGAAGAAGCAATACGACGTTCTAATATAGAGAATGAGAAGACCTCTTATAAGGCTGAGTTGAATAGACTGCTGTTTGAGCACTATAATGAATATTTCTCTCAGAAAACAAGAGAGTTAGAGCAGCTTTTTAATACCTTATCATTGAATGCTTTTGATTTAAAATCAAAACTCATCCGTGAATTTTCTCTCGACTATCCCCGGGAACAATTTAATAAATTCTCCAAAGAGGTTAGTACCATCTATCTCGATCAGACTACCAGAAGTTCTATCAGAGGCGAGGTCGTCATTGGGAAATATGCACAATTCGCCGAGCAATTCAAATTTGAGATGGAAGACTTACGTCAATCATTCATTGATCGGCTTGGATCGAAAAAACAAGAACTAATAGAAGAAGACCAACTCCGTAGAACCAATCAAGATGCTGCCGAGAAAGCCGAGAAAGAGCGCAAGGAGAGGGAAGAAAGGGAACGTCAAGAACGTGCCGCAGAACAGGCGAAAAAAGATGCTGAAAGAATTAAGAAAGAACATGCTACTGTTCAAGTCAATCAAATGGAGACTCTTTTCTCTGCAGCTGCCGCATCAATTACTCCAGCAACTGTAAAAGCCAAAATTACAGAGAAAATAGAGATTCTTCATCCGCAAGGAATTCTTGAGATATACCAAATGTGGTGGATGAGAGAGGGCAACCAGTTGCCCATTGATGAACTTTCCAAAATTCATAAGAAGATGGTGACCTTCTGTGAGAAGATCGCTAATAAGGACGATGATAAGATAAATTCGAAGTACATCCGCTATGTTGAAGAAGTAAAAGCTAAATGATATGTCAAATCCGGATTCATATTTTCAAAGAACAGAGGTCAGTAATTCAGACTTGACAGAGCTCAAGAACTATCTTTATCCCCGTGCTCAGTACGGGGATAAAGAAAAAGCATTCAAGTTCGGTACTTTAGTAGATGCTCTTATAACCGAGAATGATCGGGTCCGGTATGATAAACGGATGGTAGACGATGTAGTGTATTCTAAAGAAGACTTTGAGCTAGGATTAGCTATGAGGAAAGCTTTGCGCAAGGAGGCTCGTCGAGATCCTTTTCTGGCACAGGTCCTTGCCAAGTCTGACACACAACGCTTCATGGTGAATAAAGATCAGGTATTCCAGTATGGAAATTTTGACTACACATTAGATACGCGTTGCAAATGGGATTGGTGGCTACCCGATTTTGGCTTTGGTGGTGATCTGAAAACAACATTTGCCGAGTCTCAGGCACAATTCAATGAAGCGATGGACTTTTTCGACTGGGACCGCTCCCGGGCCTGGTATATGGATATAGCCGGTAGCCAACAAGATTTTATCTATGCTATCAGCAAGAAGAACCTGAAAATATTTAAAGCCTTCATTTTTCGGGATGATGCTACTTATAAGCGAGGCAAGGAAAAATATGATGAATTGGCTTTTAAATGGTGGATGCTCTTCTCTTGATATATTTTAAGTGAAAACAATATGAACTTACTGATTACCTCCAAAGAACAGATACTTCAGGAACTGACGGATATCGACATCTTCCTAAATATTACAATGAGTGAAAATGCTGAAGAGGCCGTGCTGCGTGGAAACGATCTGGCTGTTTATGTTGCCCGTACAGGAAAGCTGCTTGCAGACTCAAAATACTGGCTTAACAAAGCAAGAAACTCTGAGGTACTAGAGACACTTAGGGAAACAGCAAAGAATGCGAAAGCAACCGCCAAAGCCGTGAATGCACTAGTCGATTCTATCTGTCGGGAAGAGCAATACCTAGTCGATTGGTGTGATCGGTGTAACCGGACTGCCACACATCAGCTATCCTGGTGTGTGACTATAATTTCTAAGGCAAAAGAAGAAATGAAATTGGGACGGTTAGTCCCGCAAAATAGTAGATAATGAAAAAATTACGTATCGTACTCAATACGGCTGCCGCAATAGGATTGATAGCAGCTGTTTCATTGGCTGATAGCCTTTATCCCACAACGAAAGAACTGGTATCTTCTGCGATAATCTTAATCATGTCAATAGTCATGCTTATGGTTGCTAAGGACATTAAAAACATAACTTCTAAAAATTCAATTAATTATGGAAACAGCAAAAAATGAAGTTAAAAAAGCCGTCATCAAAAAAGACAGATTGAATGTCGTATACAATGAACGCTTTACAGAGGCCAACTACACAAACGCAGTAACTAAGAACTGTGATCAGATTGTGCATCATGATTTGAAAGAGGCCTTTTCCCGGCTTAAACTGCATTTGGTTGTACTATGCGAACAACCGGAAGCTAAAGTAGTGACAAAGTTCAGCTTCTCTTCTCCTGGATTCGCGGAGACTATTAATAACTATGTCATTACTGGTTATGCTAATGATAGCATTGATGGTGTATCAGGAATAACCATCATGGGGGCCAAACTCCTTCAATCAGGTAAGATGGTCGATTTGAAAATCTTCGTTCCATTGCTTGATGAACAATATCCTTACTATGAGGAATTAAGTATTGATGCTGCAGCGTGTGAGGCCGAGGTCGAAGAATATCTCTTTGAAGAGAAATGGGGAATCAAGCAAGAACAACTGGATTTTGACAGTGATGTTCCTGAAGAGGCGATAGTAGAAGAAAGTAAACCTAAAAAGAGAGGCCGGAAGCCTAAACAAATAGAAGCACCGACAGATCTGGATGCTACAGCATAATAGAGTGGGGGAGCTATCCCCCACAAACTCTAATACTCTAAATCATGAACATCGAATTAAAAGATAACTATTTTGAACTGTCTTTCCGATATCGTCCGGCCATCGTTGACCGAGTTAGGCAGATCACCGGAAGACACTATGATGGCAATAGAAAAGTCTGGCTTGTTCCTGTTGGACAAAGAATAGAACTTGAAAAAATGATCTATCAGATACGGCAGTTTGAGAATATCAACTGGGTAAATGGTTTCAGTCCTAAAAAGGAAGAAGATATTGCCTATGAATTACCAGAACTTCCAGATCTATCTATGTCACACCAGCTAAAGATAGAGCCTTATCCTTACCAGTTGAAAGGCATTGCCCGTGGATTGGAGCTAAAGCGCTTTATGAACTGCGATGAACCGGGACTCGGAAAAACCTTGCAGAGTATCGCTACCATCAATCTAGCGAACGCCTTTCCCTGTCTTGTCATTTGCCCGTCATCATTGAAAATTAACTGGCAACGTGAATGGGAGAAGTTTACGGATAAAAAAGCAATGGTACTCACGGATAAGGTACGTGATACATGGACTTTCTTCTATGAAACAGGAATGCATCAAGTCTTTATTGTCAACTATGAGTCACTAAAGAAATACTTTGTCCAACGCATAAAGAAGTCGGTAGGATGGACGCTGCGGGATGTGGAGTTCAGAAACTCTATACAGCTATTCAAGTCTGTTATCATAGATGAAAGCCATCGATGCAAATCATCTTCCACCCAACAGGCAAAATTTTGCAAAGGGATATGTTCCGGCAAAGAGTGGATAATTGAACTCACGGGTACGCCCGTGGTAAATAAGCCTAAAGATCTTGTACCCCAACTATCAATACTAAATAGAATAGATGATTTTGGAGGCTATAAGAACTTTGTCAACCGGTATTGCAACGGACAAAATGAAGCTTCTAATTTGAAAGAGTTGAATTATATGCTTTGGAAGAATTGTATGTTCCGACGTGAAAAATCTCTTGTACTTACTGACCTACCCGAAAAGATACGTCAAGTAAATACATGCGAAATAACCAATCGCAAAGAATATACAGATGCTGAGCGCGATCTTATAATGTATTTGCAAAAGTACAAGAATGCTGACGATGAAAAAATACATAAAGCGATGCTTGGTGAAGTAATGGTTCGCATTAATATCTTACGGCAAGTATCCGCCCGTGGTAAGATCCGCGATGCTGTTGAATTCGTGAAGGACTTTAGGGAGAATAATCAGAAGATCATTCTGTTCTGCTCATTGCATGAGGTGGTGGACCAATTAAAATTTCATTTTCCAACAGCTGTATCAGTTACTGGCCGTGATTCACAAGACGAAAAACAGCGTGCAGTAGATAAGTTTCAAAATGATCCCGACACCGACATTATCATTTGCTCTATCAAAGCTGCCGGTGTTGGTCTTACCCTCACTGCATCCAGTAATGTAGCTTTCATTGAATTTCCTTGGACGTATGCAGACTGCACCCAATGTGAAGATCGAGCTCATCGTATAGGACAAAAGAATTCGGTTACCTGCTATTATTTTCTTGGTCGGAAGACAATAGATGAAAGAGTCTACAATATAATACAAAGCAAAAAGAAAATAGCTAAAGCTGTTACGGGATCAACAGAAGAGATCGAAGAAAATATCGTTGATATGGTTGCACGGATATTTGATACGGATTATGAAGAGGAGGAATAGATATGTCTGGTTATGAAGCTCCCATAGAAGTTCGAGAGTTAGAAAAAATGATTAATAGTCTAGCTTATCAGTGCGGCAAAGACCCTAGCCAAATATTTGATGACTTTCTAACGTACATTATTCATGGCTGCTCTCCATTAGATGGACCCTTAGATACCTGGAAGTACAAGAAAGAACATACAATTCTATTCTATCAGATGTATACAGAATGGCTAAGAATCATGGCTAAAGAAAGCAATATATTAGGTTGGTATGATGCTTTTGGAGATTTGTATATGTCATGTGTTACCGGAAAGTCAAAACAACAAGGGACTGGGCAATTTTTTACCCCTTCAGGAATATGTAATTTAATGTCTGAACTAAATGCTAGCAATGAGAAAATTACAGGAAAGTATATTTCTGATCCGACTTGTGGAAGTGGACGAACTCTACTAGCCTGGCATGTTAGAAATCTCGGAAACTACCTTTGTGCAGAAGATATGGATAGAACTTGTTGTTTAATGACCGTTTGCAATTTCTTCATACATGGTTGTATCGGCGAAGTTATATGGCATAATTCACTTGAACCAGATTCTTTTTTTGATGGGTGGAAAGTTAATGAAGTACTAACAACCTCTGGTATGCCATCCATTAGACGTATTAAGCAAACGGAGTCTAAAACATGGCAGTTCTGGCAATATCAGAAAAAGGCTGCTAATACGCCCCAGATAGACAAAGAAATAATTATCCCTCAGTCTGTTGTTTCTTCCAAGATCCAGCAACCAGAAAGAACAAAAAAGAGACGAGAACAAGCAAATGATATTCAATTAAAACTTTTTGACTTTTAATAGTATAAATATGAGTAAGAAGAAAAGTACAGATGACCGTAAGCAGCTTTTGATACGGTATCGAATTAACGAAAAAGGGTGCGTGTCTTTTATAGACCCTTGCTGTGATGAGATACCGGCAGTATTGTTCGGTAGAGTCATGGTGGCTTTATCTAACATAGAGAAGGAGTGGAATACTCACATAGCTAATAAAGTGATACCCCATAACTAAATAATTATGAAAATAGAGATTAAATTTAATATTGGTGACAAGGTCAAGTTCACTAAGGATAGAGGCCTGTTAGAGGCAGAAGTAATTGCCGTAGAGACTTTAAACAAGTCGGACGTATCGTTTATAACTTATGTTGTTATGACTAAAGATGGAAGGTTCTTCCGAAGGTATGAATATGAATTGAACGATTTAACTTCATAACTGAAGAAGATATGAAACAAACATTAGAAGAAGCAGCCATAGAAGGCGCTAAAGGATATAATATAGTTGGGCAAACTATTTATAAATCCGGGTTTAAAGCCGGTGCAGAATGGAAAGAAAAGCAATCCCCGTGGACGTTGGTAAAAGACAGATTGCCTGATGAGAGTGAACTTGTACTTTGCCGAATGGTATCCAATGAAGCCATTGTTAGTGGATTCATATTTATCTCTCCTGATGGATTGCCGTGTGTCGCAACCCTACCTAACTTTGAATTTGACGACTATAGTGGGTATGTGTGTGATATGTGGATGCCGATACCGAAGTTTAACGAATAACTATAAAGAAATGAAGCAATCAATCGAAGAAGTAGCGTACGATTATGCTACTCAAAAAACGAAATTCAGAAAAGAAGTTCTGAAAGAAGTGGATGCTGATAATTACGTTTCCCGTCATGCCGACTGTATGGAGGATTTTCAGTGTGGATATAACTATTGCATGGGACAATCCCCATGGCATGAAGTCAGTGAGGAGCCGAAGAAAGGTGAGCATATATGTGTGCAAGTTGGTAGCGGGAACTTAACATCATGGTTTGCTACATCTAATATCAGAAAGGATTTTGAAGACTATAATGTTATCAGATGGGCGTATGTTTCTGATTTAATCAAAACTAGAAAGGAACATTATGGAAATACATAGAATGAAACCGGAGAACCCTATTATCATTGTAGATGAAGAAGAGTTCGAACGAATTGACTCAATAGCCAAACTGAAAGAAGAAGAGGTAGAAAAACTTGCTAAAGAGATGTTCTTGCGGTATGTCAAATCAAGTGGAATATCAATGCGCTTTCGTATAAATGGTGTGGAAAAAGTAATAAGACAACAAGTTATTACCGAATTAAATTACGATGAACGTGGCTACCCCGAATCTGTATCTGACGAGGTAAAGCACGCCATTGTTGATGATATTACCCATTACATTAACAAGCATTTTGAGCACTACAAATCCGATTGTAAAGAAGTTGTAGAATATGAATGGTATAGATATAGAAATAAATACGATAAGAAGATTAAGTTCTGGAAAAGTCTATTTGTTATTACTTTTTTTGTGCTATTAGTCGAGTGCATTTACAGAATAATTCAATAATAATATAGATATGAGTAAGATGGATATTTCAACCCCGAACACTGCATTTGAAAATCTGCAAGATGGTGCAATACTGTTATTTCAGAAAAATTCTGATGGAACATTCTCACCTCTTTCTTTGGAGAGGTCACACGGAAGATTGATACAAGGAATACTGGCTGAATGTAGTAAAGAAAATCCTCTTTGTGTTCTCAAAGAGGTTAGACTAAAGCAATTAACGTAATACCGTATTAGGAATGAAGAAGAAATTAGTAATAGAAAAGTGCTGCAATTGCCCTTTTTATAAAAGGATTGCTGTTAAGAATGAAGCTTTAAAAGCTGTTTGCTTTGGCAGAAATAAAGTGTATTACTTATTGAATGATACCGAATCTTCTATACCAGAAGATTGCCCTTTGGAAACAATAGAAGAAAGTAATTAATGTATAACTATAAAGAAATGAATCTGCAACCTAAAATAGATTATTCCATCGCCTTACTTCGCAAATGCGAACAAATGGCACTTGACTATGATCCGGAGAACGGCTTTTATCTTGCATTCTCCGGTGAAATGATTGAGATGGGGTCGCGATTTGCGAGGTCATCTATAAATGATTAGAAAAGAGTACAGTAATGACGAAAGAAAAGTGCGTTTTGTGCGGGAAAGAATCGGTATCAGTTATTAAGACTGATACCGGTTTTATATGCTATAACTGCTTTACTGAGAAGAAGAATCCTTCCCCCAAAAAAAGAAAAAAGGATAATGAAGAAGAACGGGAACAAATAAAGTTCTTTGAGCTCCTTCCTATTTATTTTCCTAAACTTCCAGATAAACTACTTTTTGCAATCCCCAACGGAGGCAGCCGTAACGTAATAGAAGGAGCCAATCTAAAAAAACAAGGTGTTACCCGCGGAGTGGCTGATGTTATATTACTAATTCCTAAACAGGGATACGCTTCACTCTGTATAGAGTTTAAGAGTAAAAAGGGCATTCAATCAGATGAGCAAAAAGAGTTTCAAAGACAGGCGGAAAACTGCCATAATAAGTATGTTATAGTTCGTAGTGCAATGCAAGCAATTGAAGAATTGAGGAAGTATCTATTTTAAACCATATAACAGATATCAGAAAAAGTTTAAAAGAGCAGATTCAACCATACTTTAAACCTAAAAAACACAAATTTGGGCAACTATATACAATATTTCTTTGTTTATTTGCTACGATGAAAAAGGATCTTCAACTTCATAAAATAGATATTTCAACCAGTCTGCCTTTAAAATATGCAGATGAAGGCATCAGGGCTGGCTTTCCCTCTCCGGCACAAGATTACCTTGAACAAGCGATAGATTTGAATAAGGAGCTCATAAAGCATCCGGCCAGCACATTCTACGGTCGTGTTATTGGTGACTCGATGCGCGATGAAGACATCGAAGAGGGAGACATTCTCATAATTGATAAATCGTTGGAATTGCTGGATGACGATCTGGCTGTTTGTTTTATAGATGGCGAGTTTACCGTTAAGCGTGTACGCTTAGAAACAGATGCAGCATGGTTAGTTCCTTCCAATCCGGATTATCCGCTAATCAAAGTCACTAAAGAAAATGAATTTATCGTTTGGGGAATAGTCACCTACACCATAAAAAAGAATCGGAGAAAAAGATAATGTTCGGCCTTGTAGACTGTAACAACTTCTATGCAAGTTGTGAAAGGGTGTTCAACCCCTCTCTAAACGGGAAACCTATCGTTGTTTTATCAAATAATGATGGATGTGTAATCGCACGAAGTAATGAAGCTAAGCTTCTTGGTATTAAAATGGGAGTTCCAGCATACCAGATTAAAGAACTGGTAAACACTCATGGTGTTACTGTATTCTCTTCAAACTATACCTTATATGGCGACATGTCCGGCCGAGTGATGTCAATGTTAGCGGAGTTGGCACCCGAAATTGAAGTTTATTCCATTGACGAAGCATTTCTCAATCTGACAGGGATTAAAGACCTACAATCACTTGGAACAAACATTGTACGGAAAGTATCTCGTGGTACCGGCATACCTGTAAGTATCGGCATTGCACCAACTAAAACACTTGCAAAGATGGCAAACAAATTTGCAAAGAAGTACCCAGCATACAATCGCCTCTGTATTATTGATACAGAAGAGAAACATGAGAAAGCATTAAAACTGTTTGAGATTGGCGAAGTATGGGGGATTGGCCACCGGCAAGCGGCAAAGTTGGAAAAACAAGGAGTAAAAACAGCTTTTGATTTTACACAACTGCCTGGTTCATGGGTTAGAAAGAATATGACCGTTGTCGGTGAACGTACCTGGAAGGAACTTCGCGGAATATCTTGTATTGACATGGAAACAGCACCTCCGGCTAAAAAACAAATATGTACCAGCCGTTCCTTTGGTAAAATGGTAGAAGATATAGATACTATGTCTGAAGCAATCGCAACGCATGCATCTACATGTGCGAAGAAGCTCAGACAACAAAAGTCTTACGCCATGTCTTTGATGGTATTCATTCATACAAATAACTTCCGGGAAGATCTACCACAGTACTGGAAGAATACAATTGTTCAGTTTCCCATCCCGACTTCAGACACTTTAGAAATCGTTGAATATGCCCTGGCCGGACTAAAAACCATATTTATGGAAGGATATCAATACAAAAAAGCTGGTGTCATTATCACAGAGATAACCACAAATGCACAGTTGGGCCTCTTTGACTCTGTTGATCGAGATAAACGGGAAAGATTAATGCAGGTAGTAGACAAGGTCAATGGCAATCATCAGCATCATGTCAAACTCGCAATACAAGGATCAGGAAGAGATTGGAAACTCAAACAAGAACAGCTTTCCAGACGTTATACAACAGATATAAATGAGGTTATAATCATTAAATGTAAGTAAGTATGTGTTTTCATAACTCCATGAGTGCAAAGGCAATCAAATTGGCTGCTCGATATGGCCGAAAGTCGGATGTAATTGAGATATACCAAGACATTCTCAATGAGCAATATCATGTTAACGCTTTCAACTTTCCGAAATATCCCATTGTTACAAACTCGGATAAAGTTCAAGTATTCAATTGGGGGCTAATCCCTTTTTGGACGAAAGACGAAACTAATGCTGATGAAATCCGAAGAATGACACTTAATGTCCGGGCAGATACTATTTTTGAAAAGCCCTCATTTCGGGAACCGATTATGAAGAAACGTTGTATCGTGCCATCTACCGGTTACTTTGAATGGCGACACGAAGGCAGCAAGAAAATTCCCTACTACATCTACCTAAAAGACGAACCAATATTCTCTATGGCCGGAATATATGATACTTGGCTTGATAAAGAGACTGGAGAGGAACATACAGCATTTTCCATCATAACCACTGAAACGAACCCTCTTACAAATTACATCCACAACACCAAGCACCGTATGCCGGCAATCTTATCTCCTGAGGATGAAGAAAAATGGTTGAATCCAGACTTATCGAAAACAGAAATATCATCTTTATTGAAGCCCTATGATGCAAAACTGATGGATGCCTATATTATAGAGAATGACTTTATAAAGAAAGCATCAACAGATCCATCAATTTTGCAGAGAGTATAAAAAGGACAATTAATCATGCCATCGTCCTTTTTATAAATTGTCCGCTTAGGATAACTTTTTTAGGCGATCTGCCCCCCAGACTTCCCCCATTTCACTATTATAGATAATAACATCTTGCATATATTGGGCTGGATAGACTCGATTACTATATTGGTTGAAGTTAGGCTTATACCATTGATTTATTACACAAATACTTCTACCAGGATAATATGCTTTCTTTTTCTCATTTAATTGGGGTTGCCAGCTAGAAATCAATAATGTTTCAACTATGGATATATTATCATGATCCGCATGATCCGAACAAGAAAAATTACCAACCCAAATATTTAATTCTCGGTCTATTTTATTGAATTTTCCATGATTATTACCCAATCTTTTATAAACATAGTCCTGTTCTGTAATGCCAACATAATCAGATACATTCCTATGCCGATATTCCTTACCTGTAAGTATATATAAATTGTTCTTACAATTTATATTCTCAATTTCCCATTCTTTTAATTCTTCAAGAGTAAAGAATGGACCGATCCACCTTAAAATAAATATTTTATCAATACTTTCCATAGTATAATAGTTTAAAAAAGTACTATTTGAGCGATTCTTCCACAAATTCTTTCAGCCTATACAACCGATTAATAGCCGCATTATAAAAAGCATCCGGGTAGTGCTGTTTAATGTCATTAATATTAGCTCTCACATAAATACTGGTGTCAGTTATATGTTCAGCTTCACTAAGTACTACCTCTTTGGGTAGCTGTGCGCTCTCAGCCCATTTTATTAAAGCGTTCACGCTCTCTTCATCATAATTATAATTAGTTTCTTTAAACATGGTTGTTACTGTATATAATAACTATTCTAACAATTCGCTTGAGAGTAACTCTCTTGTATGATAAGGTGATTTTATAGGTGGAATTTTATCAGGTAATCTACCATTAACAGGCTTTATTAAAATATTCTTTTTAAATAAGAACTCAATTTGTTCTGATGGAGAATTTCCAGATATAGGCTCATATCCATCATTATAATATACTGCTGCCCAAATAGGATATTTATTACATCTAACAAACTCCCCGTTTTTATCTTTGGACAAACTGCCTGTTTTAAAATCCCGTATAAAATATTCACTCTCAAATTCCACAGTATATTTACAAACATCTATTCTTTGTATACCCCCATTCTTATAGGCATATGCATTTTTTTTTATAGTTTCAAGTCCTCTGATTTTAAAAACCAATGAGATTATCTTATCTTCAACAGAAACCTCCATGCGCATGGTATATAAATACTTATCATAATATTCTGTCTGATAAAATCTTACATCTTTGATTAGACAGTTTTTGTATAACTTTTCTATATGTTCTCTTCTTATTTCAGGCATAATCTTAATCTTATTTATATCACTATATACTTTTATCTTAAACTACTAACACAAAGCATTTTTTTAATTGGCATCTTTATAAAACTTAAGTAAAAACTATATATTCAGATATTTCTGTTTCGTATCAATTATTCTGCATTTTTAAGAACTTGTTCTCTTTCAAATAAAAGATGTTCATATTTATCACACTCCGCATTGAAATAATTTTCAGCTTGTACAAAAGCTCCTCTCCAAGTAATATCACAAAAAGTCTTAACAATAAAATTATTTATAAGGTGAACTCTACTATTCCAATAAGCAGCATTATGCCCCCATAAATCCGATTTGAATTTGTGAATCTTTGAGTTAGCTAAAATAAGAACCGAACATCTTGCAATTACACGATTTCCTTTTTCAGCATTTTCTTGCCCCTCACGCGTAATGATGCATCTAAATGGTGAGCGTATAATCTCTATTTCACCAATAGGACGTTCAGTTATTACATTCCCTTCTGTATCTCTAACAATTTTCTTAATCATAGTAGTAACAATTAAAGTTTATACAAATATACGAATCAATATCAATTCAGCAAACAGCATGGTACAAAAAGCCCCCGATGGAAGCTGGGAAGAATAACTTTTATAATAGTAAAGGCAGTTTCACCTACCTTTACTATTTTAATCACTTATAATCAGCTTTACTTTGAACATAAGTCTATTTCATCTAGCACTTCATCTATATCTTTTTCAACCCGAAGAGGACCTATATCGCTTCTATTAAGAACATATCTAACTCCACCGCCTAAGATTAAATATACATCACTACTTCTAACTTTATCAATGCTTTGAATTAGCTCTCTAGTATCCATGAAGATTGCAATTTTATTAATCTTTTCAATATTATCTTCTGTCATTTCAACTTTACAAAATATACATTGAAATTTAGTTTTAAGATCATTACGATCTTCAATAAGATTAGTACTCATAATTTAAAATACATTTATAATAATAAGATTATCAACGCAATAATCTTAAATACTAAGATAAGGAATTTATTTTAAAAAGCAAATATTACATACTATTTCTATTCACTTAAAATTCATTCTACCATACAAATAAATTCCAACTGATCCCAACACTCATATACAACCCCTTTGGATAACCATACCCGACTTGCAAACCCAATCCCCAACGATTCTTCTTAGGCGTAATGGTGTGGTATATATCATTCGTCACCGTTTGATACACTGTACGTGGAAATATCTGCAAACTATCCAGCCTCGGCCGATACCCACTTACCCATGCACGGTAAAGGCTATCTTCATAATAAGCCTGCTCACGATAAACAACAGTGTCACCGATACGCATAGTATCTGTTAACCGGAAGACCAATAAAGAGGCCATAGGTGGCGATATAAGCAATGTATCAACCTTTACAACAGTCTTTACCTTTGTCTCAGTATGTATTTCTGCCGGGAGAGGCTCGTGCGGACGAAACCAGGCAACGACACAAGCCACCGCCAGCAATATAACTAATATCCAAGGCAGCTTCTTCATAATGCAAGCACCTGTTTACGGTTTGCCCCTTCCCGATAACTGACATGTACCCATGAGAAATGTTTCTCATCAATCACCTGATCGAAGGGAAGACCAAGCTCCTGGATCAGATAGAATAACCTCTTGTTTTCCTTCGGGCTTCCACCGGTTATGTCTGCCGCCCGTCCGGTCATGTGGTCGCTCGTAGCAGAGCCTTTCACGGCCTTATTCAATGCCGGGCAACGGAAACCACTATTCACCCGTATAGGTTTGCCGTATGCTTCCCGCAACGGATTGAGAACATTATCTACTAATGCAATCATATTGACTACATGTTCTTTCCTACATCGGTTATCAATACCTAACCGGTCGGCTGTATCTGATTTACAGAGTTCAGCGATTGTAAAGTACTTCATTTCTTTTCCTCCTTACTTTTATTCATATATTCCACTACCGCCTGTGCTATCTCTGTCGGATCAGCCTTGTGCTTCGCTATCTCGGTAGCCAATGCAGCTACTTGTTTCATCTCTTTGCGTTCCTTCTCATCTGCTTTCTCATAGATGGATTTAACCTCTATGGCTGCCACTCCGAAAGCTCCCAGCAAAGTAATAAACGGGAAAATAGGTATATGGTAATCATAGTAATTATCCAGATACCAGACACCAGCCATCTGCATACAATCAACTACGACCAACGCAAGTAAAGCATTGTAATATCTCGCAACCTTATTCACTGTACGTTTCCATCCGTCGCTCGAAATCTTCTCACTACGTTGTTTGGCTTTTCTGATTCCAGCCCACAAATCGAAAGCTATAAAGAAAAGTGGCGTCAACAGGATACCGAAAAGCATCCAGGCCACAATAAATAATTCATCTATTCCTTTCATATCTTTTCATTATATTACTATTAATATTACTTTTGTACTATCATTGACCGTAAGGCCACATAGTAGTTTTGTTCATCCCGCTCGGCCAGTGATGGTAGGACGGGATTTTTTATTCGACTGTTGATTCCCTATCAAGATTCCCTATTTTGAGAAAACCATTATCCTCATAGATAAAATTCTTGTAGACACCATTATATTTGGTCAGATCATTCTTTGACGGAATCCCTTTCAGTTGAAAAAGTAAGTCTCCTTCTACAATATCCCCAAAACCGGCATTACCACAATGGAAAGAAAGATTTCGTAAAGAATAGTCAATTCCAGTACTTCTTAATTCTACTACAGCGGCACTTTTAAAATAGAACCCATACTGATCTATTTTCAACGTTGTAATACCTTCTGATAGCTGCAAAGAGTTGAAAGAGCCTTGTACTCCGGATAATAAACCTGCAAACACGCCACTTGTGGCATTTACTTCGCCATTAAATCTGTACTTCTTATTTTCAGGATCAAGTTCAAAAACAACTTCATTATCGACAAGGGCAAAGATACCGGAGCATTCCACCCCATCTATAGTGATACATTTATCTCCCTGGACAATACCGGTTAAGATCGGTTCTGTTGCCGTTCCTGTATTCTTGCCAGTAAACAGCTTAGGACTGATCATATAATTGCTGCCTATCTGTACTTTATTCGTATCCAAATCCGTTAGCCATCCAGGTATATCATTCACATTATTCCATTTAATGACCACATTTTCGCCCATCGTACAGACATATTTATTCTTGTCCGCATCCCACTCCCACGAGATCGCACCACCGGCAAGTTTGCCGGACCGGTCAGCGTTGAATCTCGCAGAACCATCACCGAACTCGGCACTACCGTCAGGATGGATGCAATAAACCGTATGACCGCTGGTATCGGTTCCTTTAATCATGCCGTTTTCACAATAAAAGCCACGGGCACCATCTCCCCCGGGAATATCACCGCCGAGACGTATCTTAATCTTGCCGGCCCAGTCCTTGCTGTCAATATCGAACATGATATCAATGGCAGGCTGGCCACTTTCGTCAGCATGGATATAGATAGCAGACTGCCTATTCCTATTCACTGAGTTGCCGAATTGCACGATATCGTTACCCGGTTCCGGAGGATTAGTCAAATTACCCTCTTCATCTTTGTCGAATGCCGAAATCGGTACATGAATCACATCATCTACAACAGAGGATATTTCTACATGGTAGAATCTTTGTTTAGTACCTGTATAGGTTTGACACCGTATAAAGTCATGAGCGACAAAGCTCATGGTCTCATCCTCCAAGGTGATAAGATACTCTGTACCATCTTCTGAGAGAGTCACCGTAGCAATCTTACCACACGCTTGACTAATGCCTAACGAACCAATGATAGCCCGCATCTTGGACACCAGCATCTCAAATACGATAAACTGTTCACGCACCCGGATGGAATCAATCTCAAGCATCCATTTACCTTTCACATACTCCCAGATTTTCCACCCGTAACCTGCAAACCCGGATATGAAGTCTTCCACTATCTCTGCCACCCATTCACCGGCAGAATTTAAGACTTGTTTACCCGTTTTCTTAGCCGAGGTAAGCATACCCACGATCTTTGCTGTACTTAATATAGCCATAACACTATGATATTTTTTCTATTTCAATAATATTAATCGGATTAGTCCGGGTACCCGTGTAAGAAGGACCGGTCGCAGTCACAGTTAATGTACCGCCAGAAATAATATCGTTAAATTCAACTAACCCGGACGTATTGTTAACTGGCCAGTTATTATCTTTCTCTATTTCAGTACCATTTACCGCATATTTTAATGGATTGTCGCCCTGGGAGAGTGTAGAACTCCTGGTATTGGAAAGTATTCGCACATTATAGGTCCCCGCCGGAAGACCGGATATATTGAAAACCGTACTGGGCAGATAACCCAGGTTGGTGGATGAATAAGTTCCGACCATCTTTGCCAAATACTCATCGGGGCATATACCGGAGTTATTACCAGTAACGGCACCGGCATTACCGGAATTCTTTTCAGAATCAGCGGAGAGCCTTGAACCGTTGAAAGTGCAGCCCATAGTACCGATCTGTTCACCGGTAGTGGTATACATATTACGCATAGCGGTAATAGCTTGCATGCGACTGATCCCAGTTTCGGGATCATAACCTTCTATTGACATACTATTATTCATGCTCAATACCCATTTAATAGAAGTTGGCGGAGTACTGCCTTGTTGCCGGAAATTGCATGTTACAGTCTTATCAGCTTGCACGTTTGTCACTGTTGCAGTGCCGGAGTCTGCACCTACACCCGTTGATGAATCGGCACCTGACCAGCTATCGATCTCATACCCATCATTGGCCTGTGCATTGACTACCGCTTGTCCACCTTCAGCAACAGTCTGAGAAGCGGGAGTGACGGAACCATAAGCAGAGTTATTAGCACGCCCTGTAACGGTGTAGGAAACCGCGGGCTGTTCTGCATAACTAATTATACTTGACTTGATGGCGGACTCGCCATAATTATTTTTGACCTGCACATAAACAGTCTTGCTTCCGTATCCGGCAGACAATGAATAAGAAAGAATCTTAGATGTTCCCGCCATCCATTCAGCACCTGTCATACCTGCATTTTCACTGATCTTGTAGTGGGTAATACTTCCTGTAGCAGATAAGGCTACAGATACATTGCTGTCGTATGTCGTTGCGGCACCTCCATTGATAGAGATAGAATTAAGCTCAGGAGGATTTTCATTGGCAGCAAGTCGCGCAAGGAATGGAGCCTGCAAGTCAGTACGGAGTTGTTGTACGAAGTATGCGGCATCTGTTTTGTCATCATCATTCAATGTCGCTTCATATCGGGATACGAACTCTTCGGCATAATCCGGCAACTTTGCGTTCAGATTGAAATTTATAAGGAACTTACCGGACTTGACACCATAAGACAGCCCATAAACGTTATCGGTCTGTAAGCTGATACTGCCGGAAGTATAGACAGCATCGGTTAGCTGTACTGTAAAATCAGTATGCCGCCCATATTTCAGCCGGGGAATGAACAGGGTAAACTTGACATTGCTACCGGATATTTCTTTTCTGAACTTTGCATTTTGCCGGATGAACCAGTACTCATAGATTTCATCAATAGTGGCGAACCAGACTGTATCGTTTCCATCCTTACCGTAAGTGTCGTTAAGGAACACAAGTCCTTCAAGCATGCCGGAGGATGGGGAGTGCGTGAAATCACACATCCATTTATTAGGCACGGAGGCATTATCCGTTATCCTGGACATGAAGTTATCACTTGTGATACCATCACAGTTACGACGGTAAATGATTCCTTTCAACAGGTTGGTGGAAGCATTCAGATCGGAAACAGTATGGTTACTTCCTTCCGTAGTCATAAACATTATATCGTCATGACGTTTGGAAGCCTCTATATAATCATCGTTCCCGTTTGGACGCACCATAACCTTTATACCGGTGCCCGTCTTTTCCAAAGTCTTATCCTGAGCGGAAGTTATACCGGAAAGAATACCTTCGACAGTGCCTGTATCAACATCAAAGACATCATGGAAATGCATTTCATTCCCGAACTTCAAGACATGCAGAAGTTGCGGCCAGGTCAGATAAGGATAGTTCGGAAGAGGATTCTCACGACCCATATAGTCAGGGATGTAATCATTATGCCCCGTTGGAAATATGGCCACTCCATAGGTGAAACGCTTTTCGACTCCAAAGCCGTCACTATAGTTGAGTGTCTTTTCCGGAGTATAACCGGTGGTATGTGCTTGTCCAAAGTGCTGGTATTTTTCCGAGTCCACCCATTTTTGGTTGATCTGGAAAAACAGCTTATTGGAGTCAACCCGGCAATCATCCACTATAAGGGAGTAAGCAAATTGCTTGTCATACTTCAGAGCAGGAAAAGACAGCCCGATGGATGATGCATCATCAACATTGGTCAGTGTAAAGTCTACCCGTTCATAATCAATCTTGATATATTGGATGGTTAAAAACGCTTTGACGGCGTTGGAGATATCCTCGTTGCACTTTATTTCGATACAAGTATTGAGATTCACATCATCAACATACATTTTCCGCACTGAATGTGTATGGCTATAGAAACTATTACCGACGGCATCCGTTACAATGAAATCACGGACCGATAAATAGAGCCTGTTTCCAAAAGGTTCGTCACTGACAGCGTAGCTTTTTGTCTTGTCCGCCACAGACGGAAGGTCCGTCAATGAAACGGACAGTTGATAAAGGTCATAGGAAGTGCCATATAGCCGAAAAACACCTATTTTACGTTCAACCTCAGAAATGACTGTGCCTTCAACAACACCGGCTATCTCATCCACCTTGAGATGTAACTCCGCCAATTTGTTTCTCTCGGTGTCTGTATAGTCATTCGTTGACAGACCTTTTCCCGTTACAGTGTCCACCTTACCGTTAACGGCGGAGACAACCTGATTAAACTCGTCCGCTGATAAAGTATCACCGGTATTTTTGGAAGGTATATTCAAATTTGCCATATTATCTTATTTTTTAGAATTATCTTAATGCAAAAGAGAAGGTATAAGGGAAGCCGGTTGGAGGTGGGGTTACACCTCCCCGGATAGCTGATATGGGAATAAACACCATAGTCTGTGTCCTGCGGTCAAAAACAGGAACCAGCATATTATCCGCATCAACAACTCCAGCATATAATGTAGGTGCGATGTAACTCCACTCATTTTCACCCTTAACTGGAAGAGAGCCTACCGGAGCACTATCTACGGAGGAATTCACGTTACTAAGACCACCGAATGATAAATCGGAAATTTCTGCCGGAGCGATTTCCATCAAAGCGTCCTCGTCCTCTTCAGCAATTGCGTCCTCATTCTCTTCAAGCAAACAAGACATTAAAGCGGTCGGGGTGTCTTGCTTTGGAAGACGAACGATTAAGCCGTTCTCAACAGTACCCCCATTGTACAGGGTGAGGTGACCAGAAGCGGTGTCTTTTTCTACCTTAGAAAGAAAAACTTTTTTTAAATCTTCATTATTATCCGCTATTTCCGAAATAGTACGAAGCGAAGAAAATACATTTTTATCTGAAGGAGTCCGGTCATCGTATTTTTCTAAAACAGTAATACCAGTATTTCCACCGCCGCCATTAATTGTAGCTTGTATAGTGCCAATCTGTCCTTCGATTTTATCTTCCCACTTTTCAGACAAATAATTAGAAACAACACAAGTAATCTCACCCGTCTTCAGATTCTTTTCTGTAGATGTTATACGAATCAATTTACTAATATTCCGCTCCGGAATATTGACCGTTATAAGATCTCCAGGTTTCAAGTCACCTTTTCCACGCATATAACGGTAATCTACTAACAAGGTAAACTTTACTCTTTTCTGAGAGTGAAAGTTCAACCAATCTGTAGCTTTCTCACGCAACTTCGTAACCGCAGCACTCTTATACGCTTCACCGAGACGGATACCGGTAAAATTAAAATCTTCTCCGCCATGTAGACATTTTAATTCAGATGGTATTGTAGGCCGTTTTTGAGTTTCCGGATCAATCGTAGCCAACGTATCTTCCTGGTAGATTAGGGTAATTTTCTTTTCGCCATTATTCCACTTGAACTCAAATGATTTACCCATCAAATCACCGGTAAGAAAGTTAACTCGTGCTTCATCATTAAAAGCAAGTTCGGTAATATCAAAATCTATTGTAGAGCAAACAAACTCTCGGTTATTCTCCCCAGAAAGGGTTTCAACCTTTCCTGTAAATGTAGGATGGACTTTTTCAAATACAACTTTCTTTTCAACGACTCGATTCGTTTCACTGAAATTCTCAATATACTTTTCTGGCAAAATTAAACGTCCTTCGGCATCACCTTCCCCTGGGATAATATTCTCTGTACCACCTACTGGATAGATGCGTGTAGTTATATCTCCACTATCCACATTACTCTGCCGAATCTCATATAAACCATTACCACGTCCTTGAGTAAATGATAAGTCTCTCTCATTTTCAACACGAGAAACGTAATTTATTGTTTTATTTTCAACATAATACTCATAATTATAGGCAGAAGCTAGCTCTGATAACAAAGAGCGACAATCTATGCCATCAAATGTTAATGTTATATAGTCCGTATCAGGAATAGAACCAATTTGCCAACCAGAGTCTACTCCAAGCGGATTATCAGCGGCTTTATTAACATTCCACACCAAAAGTTCAACCCAATCATGCAGTTTACCTAATAAAGTTACCTTGGTGCTGCCAGTTATTCTATTCGTCAGGATCTTATCAATGAGAGTGTATTCCGGTGCTTCAAAGACAAATGTTGTATCATGAATGATAGTTTTGTCAACAAACTCCGGTTCTCTATTAAGTCGATACTTAATACCTTCTAATAAAATATAGTCACCCTCCTTTATGTCAAGAATGACCTCTGTAACCAGTGATACAGCAATTTCGTTTTTACCCATAATGACGTTACCCAGAACAGCTTCGTCACTGGCAATGCTTGTAATAAGAACGGGACTTCCATCTACAATCCGGTATATGTCTAAAGTATCAATCATCCTACAACTCTACATTTTAAACTAAATTCTAGTAATCGCTCGGTCCGGGCAGTTACTGTTATTCCATTTTTAAAATATAAGTCAATCGTTTCATTCTCTCTTAAACAAAGACGGCGCATCCCAGGAGCAATACATACAGCTTGAAATTGGGACATCTTTTCGTATAATTCAAACAGGTTTCTACCTCTCATTATACATTGGAAAGTGATGTCTCTAGCTTCTCGATATACTGTTTGAGTATACGGTTTAGTAGTTGATACTTCAATCCGTTTTTCTAGATTTTCAAACCTACTACGGGATGAAATCAGAATACCAAAATCCTGCTGTAGGTTATATTCATCCAACATGTAGGATATGCCGCCCGTGGGAGTTAGCATTATTTCGACTGGAGAATATACTTGTTGCCAGAACTTTATTTTCACAATAGCCATATTGAGTATAATATATTCATCGACAGATATACCATCTTTGAGAATGACTTCAAACTCTCCAAACTCAGTACCTAATTTCTTGCAGGAAATACAAGCGGCTTTCAGAACTGAGAGTTTATCTTTATAGTCAGCGGCTTTAATGCAGAGTGATAGGGTGAGGGTTCTACCATCCAACTCAATATCACCTGCGTCAACATATGGTTCAATGCTGGATTCCCAGTTGTATTCCGTTGTTCCTTTACGTTTTGGTAAGTCAAATACTCCAGTCAATGCCATACATTCTTTCGAGTGCTCAACGTAGGGAATAGCACCATACGTACGTATATCTATGTTATCCAAATTATATTTCATATTACCCTCTGCTACTATTATTATTTTTTGTATTCTTTCTTATCTCTGACAGTTCATCCTTTACAGATTTTAGACCATCCTCAAGCTTTTCAACAAGTCCATCTGTATTATTCGCCGTGCGCTCGGTATTGGATGCTATTTTCTGAGTCTCTTCCCAAATACTATAAGTTATATCCCAAGAGCGCCTACACTCTGAAAAATGTTCAGAACTTAGATTCAGAAGAGCACGAATATCCATAGCTGTCATATTCCATAGACCGACTAATTCACTAGCAGTACCTTCTGTCATAGCAGCTTCCAGTTTCCCAGAAACTCCCTTTTCTTCTGATTCATCGTCTGGCTTGAAGATATCAAGCCCCTGATTGGAGGCCATTTCCTGATACTTTTTTAAAAGAGCATTATATGCATCCTGTTGTCCAAGAACTCCACTTGTCAGCCCATCAAGTATTGATATATAGTTATTAAACTTCTGTTCATCGCTCAAGTCACCGTTTTTCATGACACTAAGCATTTGTTCCTGTGCCTGTTCTATCAATGGTGCCAATGTAACGGAGTAAATCATCTGCTTTGCCAATGTCTCTAACATATCAGAGACAGAATCGGTGAATGCTCTGGCTGCGTCAGTTCCATTCTTAAAAGCATCGACAAGTGCATCGCTCATAGTATTACCAAGATCACCAAAGATATCTGTAAGATAATCTTTTACCTGATCAACAGCTTCCTCGTAAGCTTTCCAGTAGTCAGACATTTCCTGAAGATACTTTTGGTTTTCCTCACTCAATTTCTTGAAAGTATCGGAACCGATGAATTTCTCCAAAGCATCTTGGTTGACGGTACCGTCTGCATTGAACAGCTCAGGAACCGCATCTTTCAGGGATGAATATTTAGCGGATCGGAACCATGTTTTGTGCTGTACCTTCACCTGCATATCCGCAATAGAATCCCCCAAAGAATCATAAGAGTTCTTAATACCATGGACTTCTGCCATCAATGCTGTCAGACCAGTGTATTTCTTGCGATTACTTATTCTGTCCAACGTTCCATTGTACTTTTCCAGAGCTTCTTGAGCGAGATTTACATTCTTGACAGCATTACCCCACAGGTCATCACCGAAAATGCTATTCTTATCGGTGGATATCTCTGCATTTAGTTTAGCTAATTCCAATTCGTAATTCAGTTTAGCCATTTCTTTGCGAAACTCAGCCATATGATCCGTACTATTGAATAGACTCGCTATTTTTGTTGCAATCTGAATGGCAGCACTGATAATTGCAAGAATAACAGAAGCTTTCTCGACAGTCTGAATGGCAGTACTCGCAGTTTCGGAAGCAGACTCAACGCCATGCATTGCCATCAAGGCAAATTGCCCTATATCACCAATAACACCGATAATCTCCCCGGCTTCTCCACCTATAGCTGAACCCAAATTTTTAATGGAGTCAAACAATTCCCCCATCACATCATCTACCTTTCTTTCAGCTTCATGAACTTCGGCATCTAACCCTACGCTTTTATCTTTTGCTTTATTATACTCCTTTAGAGCTTCGGCAGTGGACCAATAGGTCTTTTCTATTTTATCAGTATCCTTATTGTAAGAGATACTTTTGACTACTTTCTCCCCCGATTGAACGGCTTCCAGATTCTTCTTTGCCCTAGCCAGTTCTTCTTCAGCTTCAGCTAGTTTCTTCTTTTTGTCTGCAAGTGCCTTGAAAGGATTACGACTATCTAATTCATCCATTACATCTTGAATAGTGGAAGTATATTCTCGTAACTCATCCGGAGACAGAACCTCTGCTGCAACTTGTTTGGCATTTTCCAACTGAGATAGGAGGGAACTCAATGTTTCACTTGATGTCTTTTTCAAATTTTCAAATGCTCGGATATACTCTGGAGATTTTTTCAACTGCTCATAATCTGCTCCCATCAGAGCTTTACCTTTCTCTTTAGTTGCTTGTGTCTTAGCTCGGTCTATCTTTTCAACCTGTTTAGTGTCACCACTCTTTTCTGCAACTTTTCTTTGCTCTTCAAGTAGAGCAATGTCATCATTGAATTTCTTTTCAATAGCAAGACGCTGATCGGTGTAGTCCTGATATACGGATAAAAGTTCATTATTATATGCTTTTTCATCATTCGCCTGCCTTTGGGTTATATTTTCAATCATGCCATCATAGGCTGATGAGTCCACAGCAACAGAAGAAGAATCAAATGTTTTTTTCTTATAGTTCTTGTTCTCCTTTGCTCTCAATTCTTCCTGGGCATCAAATAATTCCTTCTGTGACTGAATATAAGCAAGAATATAATCCTCTTTTTGACGTTTGACATTCTGTATCTCTATCTTATTATTCAATTCGCGTTGGGCCTGTTCCTTTTTAAATCCCTTGGCCATTACATCTATTTTAGATTGAGTAAGCTTATTCTCCAAATCTTCCGATTGGCGTTGATTCTCTAATGAGTTCGCATTCATTAGTTGCTTGATCTTTTCTTGCTGTTCTGACACAGAATTAAGAAGAGATGTAGAACCATAATCATTGCCGGTCATGGTTTTATATTGCTTTTTCAGAGTTTCTAAACCTGTTACCGCATCATCAACTTTCTTAGTATCAATCAATCCAGCCTGTGATTGTTTGCGTAAGGAAGCTACACTTGCTTCGGCTTCTCTAATTTTTTTAGTGAGGCTTGACATATCCTCATTACCTTTACTGGTACCAGCAATCACCGAATTACTACGTGCAGATTGTTCCCCTGTAAGGACACTAATCCTATGCTTTAATTGTTCTTCATCAATAGATGCTTTATTGGTGCCTTGGGTAATGCGTACGCCTTGTTTCTTCAGGGAAGGATGCTTATCCAACGTTTCCTGCAATCTCTTGGCTTCTTCAAGTTCCCATTGAATCTGTTGGTCAGTACGTCCCTTAAGATCCTGTTGCCATTGGAGAAGATTGTCTTTCTCTACTTTCTTTTCAGCTTGTCGTCTAATTTTGTACAGACCTTCCAACTGGTCATCAATCAAACCAGACCTATAACCATAATTTTCGTCTTGCGTTAGATTTTTCTTCTCATTCCGTTTTTTATCAATCAGGGCATTTATATTCTGTAAATCATCCTTATGCTGCTGAGTAGCTTCAGCACCTTTGATTTCATTGTATTCTTTCCATAACCCGATTAAATCCTTAACGTGGCCTTTTTCATCTATATACTTCTGAAACAGTGATGGATAGTTTTCTTTAATCTCATTCATTGCATCCAATCTTTTCGTATTCGAACTACTTTCATCATCAAGGATGGCAATTAGATCTTCCAAGTGCTTCTTCTCGTCATCAGCCTTTTTCTGTGCTTCCGCAAGACTCTCATTATATTTTCGTTGTATTTCTTCTGCTTGAGTCACCCTTGTGGCGTATTTATAGATACCATATCCCAACGCTGCCACAGCAGCGGCCGCAAGAACATAAGGGTTGGTTAACAATGCAGCAGTAGCTTTTAATGATGTGGTAATCTGAGCTTTCAATGCATTCGTTAATAAAACATGCATGCCTGTATTCTTGGCAATCATGGTAGCTTCGGCCGCATACAGACCTTTCGTTAATACAAGATTAGCCGCCTCAATTGATTTTTGCTTTGTAATCCAAGTAGTAATAGTATGATAAGCGGCCTTTGCGGCAGTAGTTGCAATGATAGAACCTTTGTATCCTACAAATGCACCGGTAAGGATCACAACAATATCTCCTAACGTTTTCATCGACCTCTCCACATCACCATTTTTAAATGCTTCATTAAAAGATGATGCGATATCTGAAACTTCTTTCAGAATGGCTTTTCCCATAGGTCGGAGTGCAGCTACGATATTATTCTGGAGTAACTGTACCTGATTCTGGGCTGAAGAAGCCATTTCTTGGAATGCAGCTTCAGCAGCACCAGCAGAATTTCCTACTTCATCTAAATGTCCAGCAGCCTCTTGTGCATTTTGCCCGGTCAACCCTAATAATCCGTTCACGGCTTCCATTTCCGGTATCATCTCCCGGAGTTTTGATTCACTTCCAGCAGCCTTTTGTCTGACAAGTTCCAGAGCTTCTTGGAATGTCCGCCCATTATAAGCACCATCACCAAGATACTTAGATACACCGACAATTGCAGCACGTATCTGTGTCATGGCTTGGGCTGTTGGCGTACCTTGTTTGGTAAGGGTGGCAACTGCAGCCAGAACCTGGTCTATCTCCACGCCATAAGCAGCAGCGACCGGGGCAGCTTGGGCTATACTCTTTCCTAGTTCACCAAACGAGGTCTTACCGAGTTTCACCGTTGTAAATAACTGATCTGATATTTTCCCCGCCTCACTAGCGTTCATCTTGTATGCATTCAAGATTGTAGTAACGGCGTCAGCTGCTGTAGCCGTATCAGTAACACCGCCGATAGCCGCCTTAGCGGAAACTTTCAATATGTTCATAGCATCGGCCCCGTCATGGCCGGCAGAAACGATCTGATACAATGCCTTTGCTGCATCATTGGCCAGTACTGGAACTTCCCGAGTAACATCTACAACCTGATTCATGAAATCTGTTAGATTTCCTTTAATTCCACTTGAAAGAGTAGCTACTTCTTTCATACTCTGCTGGAATTGCTTTTCAAAGTCGTAAGCACTTTTAGCCGCCTGTGCAAAGGCTATACCGGCACTAATACCTAGTCCACCAAACACGTCAAACGATGTTATCTCACCCGCCATCGCTTTGATAATGCCAATAGCCTCACGCTTACCTGAATATAGCCCTGTGTTATCTACGCCGGTAGCAAAGTATAATGCTCCCTCTTTATTCTGAATACCCATATCGTTTATTCTTAAAATATAAAAGGGGATGAGTATTGTAAATTTGATTATCTTTGTGGCGTTCCAATTGCCAACGAGGGACACAAATATATTAAGTAGAGCGAGACTGAAGGCATTAGGCTATCAAGTCCCGCTCATAACTCGTATCTCTGCTTGATATGTTTTATGTTCCTCGTTGGCGCGAATAGGGAGACTGATAGCCTTTTTTATATCCCAATGATATAGTTATGCCAACAAGAGAAGAAAACTCCGTAGAAGCGAAAAAAAGTAGCTATACGGAAGAAGATTTAAAGGATGCTTACCAGAAAGGTAGGAGAGTAGGGCAGGTGGAAGGAATGATAGCCTACCAAAAACGCCTGGTTGAGAATTTGCAGAAAGACAATGCTTCACTAACCCAAAAGCTCTCTGAAGTTGTGAAATAAAAAAGTCCCGTTATAAAACGAGACTTTCATTTCTTATGGGTTAGGGTAGTGAATGTCCATTTCACGAGGCAGGAAGAAGCCTTTTATACAATTGGGATTGCGAACACATATTTGAATATGGTTCCTTTCTGTGAAACCAGCACCAGGATAGAGTTCTTTGCCCTCCCAAAATACACCACGAACAGAATCATAAGGTTTTTCGCCAGAACCTTCATTCATACTATGTGCCATCTCAATCACTGCACAATCCAAACGACGCATTAATTTATCTGTTGAATTACCTATATTTGAATTTACAGGCAAGGCTGCACCCGATTGATTCAGCATAAGTTCTAATACTGAATAAGCCTCCTTCAAATCGGATAAATACATAGAATCCATCATATCCATGCAATAACCTAAATCAATCACAGCACCAATGATTGCCGGCTCCTTCACAGAAGATCCTTTGCGCTTCATCATTTCTTTTGCATATTGCAAAGCACGAGTTTCATTGTTCTCCCAAAAGTAAACTCCATGTCCGAGCCAATCGTAATCATTAGTACTTGCTATGAGATTTTCTTGACCGGATAATACCTTATCTACCACAGATTTATCACATCCATGGAAACCTATTACCAAATTGGATCGACAAGAATAGATAGACTCTTTCATCTATATATCTCAGCTAATTTACCATCTTCGCCCAAAATACCCGCTCTAACAAGAAACTTCGTAGCTTCTTCTTTAGAAGAGGTTATCTTCTTTATTAGCTTAGCCCTACGTTCCTCCCGGGTAAGCGGTTTACTTAATTTTTGAGATGTCTTCATATTATTTTCTCTGACTTTTGTTGTAGCCATAATCAACCTCCTTTCTACGTCTATGCAAAGATAACATTTTATATTGATTTTATGTTGCTTTTGTACCCATTTTATATGCAAAAGCCCCTACATCTTCACAGACACAGGGACAATTAACAAAAAACTCTAAATCAAAATCGCATGAAAATTTCAATTGTTTCATGTTAATATATAAATTACTTATCCTTTTACCTTACTGTTTATATCATAATATCGTTTCATTCGAATAGTTTCTCCCGGATTATCAAATGATGGTAGTTCAACCCATTCGTAATCGACGCCCTCAACTCCATCCTCATCCGAAGTCAGGCTTCGTTCTCGCATGATTATCGCATATTCCTGCATCATGGCCTCTATCAGTGAATAGCTGCTTTCCAATGCTTGGTTATACGTCAGTCCTAAAGCTTCATGCACAATGACTAAGAACCTTGCTTGGCTATATCCCGCCAGCTTTGTAGATTCTTCTGAGCGGCTATTATCTCCGCTTTTCCTATCGGGCTCACGTTCTGAAGAATCGTGATAGATGTGTAAAAAGGGAAATAGCCTATCCGATACAAAACTGCATTCAGCAAGATCCTGATATCCTCCCAAGTGGAATTATCCATGAGTGCTTCACGAAACCATACCGGCGGTTCACTGGGCTTATTATGTATGCCCAAACAAACAATATTCAAAAGTAAATCCCCATATTTATCCATAAATTCCGAGAAATCATCTGTCAACTCTCCAGGCTTTACTATCATACGTTTTAAGTCCTCATTATCTACTTGTAAGAGTAGGGGGCGTATCCGGAACCAAGTACGGACAGTTATCGGACGGATAACAATACAATCCCCTGGATCTTTCCCCAAAGGAATAGATTCCTTGTTTTTGAATTCAAACGGTATCTTAACCGGCATTTCGGTTACCGTTTCAGCTTCTATCTTTAAAAAACGATCTACACTCATATCTGTAATTATTAAAAATCCCCCAAAGTATAACAATGGGGGACAATTCCATAACGGTACTAAAATTTATGCTGCAACCACCTCACGCATGAAAGCAGCTTTCTTTTCTCCTTCCGCTGTTTCTGCTGCCTGCAGATATACACGTACAAGCAGTAACTCCGCTTGTTCAGCACCAGGAGCCTGAGAAAGTTTGGAGGCTATCTTGCCGTTAACAACAGTATAGATAACTTTTCTTCCTTTCTTCGGTAAAGTTTCGCACTGGAACGTTTTATTGATAGAAGGAGTTTCTGTGGGTTTCTCCCAAACATCCTTTGGAGACTCCTCAGTTCCACTATCAACCACACCACCGGCTAACAATGCAAGTACTTCATTGCTCGGAGTCGGTATTGAGAACTCAATATAGTCTGTGGTATCTTTTACCAACTCAACATATAAAGGTTCCTCGCTTCCTTCCGTTTCAATCTTCACCTCTTTTGGATCTGCGAAGTTGAAAGCTACACTACTTTTTGTCGGCAAAGGGAGTTCTTTAAACTCATTCCCCGAAACTCCGTCACCAACTTCTGCAATTCTTATTGCTCCTACGCCCATAGCGATAGGTCTTTGAGATTTATTTGCCATAATTATTGATCTATTAAAATTTCTAATCTAATATTTGTACAAGCAAAGCCTTCCTTCATATCCGGCATGGGAACACTCCAGAGGACTTCCACTTCTTTGCATACACCGTCGTTACTATTGATTGAATCAAGCGACTTTCTAACCTTACGCTTTAATTCTTTCATTCGTTGACGTTTTAACATACCATTCTCATCACTCCAAGGAACGAAGATATTGATGTTAACAGGCACTTTATGGATAAAGTCAAGTTCATTCAATTGCAGATGATTGATAACGATATGTTCATTGGTCAAGCCTGCTTCCGATTTGTCCTTGTAAATCATAACATCGGTGCCCGCAGCGGCCACAACATTATAAACTATATCTACAGCGTCAAATTCATCCATAATCAAATCTTGCTAAAAATTGATTTCAACGTGTCCCTTAAATATTTCTCACATTGAGCATTAGCCCCGGTAACTACATCATATCCTTTAGCTTCCACAGCTGCCGCATACTCCATGCCTGCAACACCAACCAGTACATATCCACCGGTATATGATAAAGAGATTTCCTCAGCGAGTCTATGCCCTTTATACTTTCCCGTTGTTTTATCCGTCCCTTTATCACTTTCCTTGAAGTTCTCTTTGATAACCTCTCCATCTTTGGCTATCACATAACCAACAGAAGAACGAAGATTTCCCGTTTGGTCTTTGTATGATCCGATTCGACGGGCCACCTGTATAAACTTCTCGCCACCCGCTTGCAGGAAAACAAGCATTTTATCTTCTGCTTTACTTTGAAAGCGATCAAGCCATTTTTCCAGTTCATCATAAGTGAATAGGGGAGTCATACCATTTTTCATACATTGATGATTGAATGTGACTGATAAGGTTCCCAACAGATAACTGGTACATCAATACCCTTGGATACAACTTTCAAACGTAAGAACTTACTATCTGCCGGTGGTTGCATCTTGGTATAGAAATAGCCATGTACTTGCGCTTCATCACCAGCCGAATTACGTTTGAAAACGATTCTTCCATCGCTTACCGGGTCATAGCGTCCGGGGACAGATATTTCAACCGGTTCCCCAGGAATCCATTCACCATCAACTAAGCGCCCGTTAGCCTCAATAGTAACTATTGCAGTATGTGGATACCGTTTTACCATCTGTTGCCCGCTCTTCCTTTGATAATGATTCGCTTGCCAAGTCTGCCAGCCTTCTCAGGCTCCCCATTCTCTATATACAGCTGTTTTGCAGTCTGAATATAGAAAGAACGGGGATGAGTGATAGAAAGCTTGTTTTCACTGAAATCCGGCGAGTTTACCAACATGGCATACGTATCAGCGACACAAAGACCGACTTGCTTCATGTTTTCAGTAGTGCATTTTTCCTCGGGATTGACACCACGTTTAACAAAGACTACTTTATCCAAGAAGCCTTCCATATCCTCAACAGATGGATATTCCAGTATTGTTTCTCTGATTGTTGCCATTATGATTTACGCTGCTTCGTCTGTTTTTTCAGTATCTTCATCCGCCGCCCATGCTTTGCCGTCAGTTTTCATGATGTACATTGCATCAGGATCATTGATTACTGGGATGGCATTAGCTTCCGCTTTAGTCCACTCTTTGAATGGTTCCAACTCTGACCACTTGCTAAGGAAAACAAAGTCCTTTTTCAGCGTGGTAGCTTTCTTCTTGTATTCAACCGAATGTTCTGCGGCGATAGGGCCGTGCTGAATATCACCACACTGTAAATCCTCCAAGAAACAGATATTGTTTGCTTCCCACGGGTTTACTGTTGTACGTTGATGAGCAGCATTCTCAATACGAACAGATGGGCTTACAAGAACTATCTGAACACCTTCTGTATTTTCCTGTGCAGCAAGATACTCGTTAATAACCTTCTTGGAGATAGTCAGCTTTTCTTTCTGATTAATCCAGCCTTTCACTTTTTCGATAACAGCCTTTTGCTTCTTCAATAAAGCAAATTTGTCTTTACGCATGATAACGTATCTAAGACTAACTCCTTCAGCAGAAGCGGAAACTACGGTATCTTCAATATCCTGCAAACCATCGGCTGTTGCTGAATTAGCCCAGTCCTCAGTAGATACTTTCTTGTTCGTGTTAGGCATACCGCAACCAACAAATTCTTCGGTAACAATACCGTTATTGTTGCTTGAATTGAGGATGAATCCACCTTTGGATAACAACTGCATACACCACCATTCGAAGCGACCGCGAACAGCATTATATACGAAGTCCTGATCTTTAAAAGCAAGGTCAAGAAGAGCCTTTAGATCTGAATCACCCTCACAATCGCGGCTAAGTTGACGGTATTCATTCCAGTCACTTTCATTCATGCCACGCTTAACAGCAGTCTTAGGAATGTCACCTGACATTTTACCAACAACTTCACGCTTCTTTTGCGGTGCAGAAGAATCGAAGCTGATAACGTCTGCAATAACAGGAGCACCTTTCTCTCCGGTCAAAGTTTCCCATTTCAAAGAATCTTTCTGCTTTACACCGAAGAAGTTAGGGAAGAATACCGGCTTAACCTTACGTGAGTTAAGTCGTGCTCCCATATTCTTACGGTTCACTTGTTTAATTAAACTTCTTTCCATATATCACTATTTTAATGGATTAGACAAAACGGATAAAACGGAGCAACGCTTTGATGGCGTCGTCAATAGGGTAGGGCATTACTGCCTCGTTTACAGTACCACGTACCAAAAGGCCCGACTGTTGATTAGCAACGGTCACATCAACCTTGTTCATGGTGATAATTTCCGGTGTATACTTGAACTTTGCAGCTTTGGCAGCAGCTTTGGCGGCAACAAGAACTAACACGTCATTCACCTTTACGGCTCCAATAGCCCCCGCAAGAGTTATTATATCATAGTCTGAGTTAGTTTTGTCAATTGCAGAAATTACATCCGAGGCTCCGGCTAAAGCACCGCCGATTGTAACAGCTTCACCAACTGTAAACACATGATTTTTTGCTACTTGGATGGTTACTGCATCGGCAGCCGCTTCAGCTGTAGCTTTTCCTGTTTTAACAACATGATAAAGACCGTTTGTGTCTTTACCCACAATCACAAGCGGAGGAAGCTCATCAATGACTCCCTTCAGTTCCGCGCGGGCGATGGTTCCACCGCCTTGGATGTCCTCGATAATCTTCTCTATACCGGGGGCATACTGAAATTCAGTTTCTTTCTTTCTAAACATAGCAAAATGAATTAATTATTAATCTTCCAGACCAAGGCTGGCAACTCCATTATTATCACTTTCCTCATCCTCCATCAAGTCTAACCATTCTTTCTCTGAACGTTCTTTCGGCTTATAAGAATTAGGTTTGTAATCACCACCGGCAATTTCATCATCAATTACTGATTGCTTGATTTCTGCATATTCTTCTTGCAAATCCTTGATCTGATCTTCAACTGACGTCTCAGAATTGACATCGATACGTGAAAACCATTTTGCTGGAAGCTTTGAACTTTCAAACAGCCCCTTTGCTGATGATTGTTTTGTAGAAGTCGCCATTGTAGTTGCAACCTTACCCACAGTGTCTGTCAACGCTTCAATTTGCTTTTGTTGAGCCTTAAGAAGTTTAGTAACAGCAGGTGGCAAATCTCCAAAATCGTCCTCATCTTCATCATCGTCATCAACGCCCTTTTTGGTTTTCTTCCCTTTGGCAGTAGGTTTCTCAATGGGTTTCCCGTCTTTCAAACCGTGCTTTTTCTCATACTCTGCAATAGCTGCCTGCATTACAGTTTGTGAATTCTGATCATTAGCGGTCAAATCTGGAAGAATATTCTCCTTGAATAATTCAATATAGTTATCCAAATTCTCTTCGCTCTCAATATTGAAAAGTGCCTGGACCTTAGCCGCATACTTTTCAGGGATTCCAGCCTTTTTCAAAGCCGCTTTGATTACTGCTAAAATTTTCATAATTCTTTTTCCTTTAAAATATAAGTTAGGAAAACATTTTTCGAAGTTATACTTTAATTCAAAACCAAATCATTACATTTGCGGTATGGATAAAAAGAAAGAATGCAAAGAAAAAGCTAAAGCACTCGCACTGGAAAACGGGTTTGATGGGGTTTCCTATTATGGTGAGTGGAATGGGTATTTAGCTTATACGGCATCTTCTCAAAAGGATGAGGGATGTTGTACTGGTTATCCTCAATTTATTCTTGTCAAAGATGCAGTAGCATACCTAGCACCATATACACAGTCGTCAGATATCATGGGAATAACTTCTATGCCAGAAGATCATACCGAAACATTATTGTAATTTCTTCACTATCCCATCAATAATATCCGTATTGACTAACAGATTATCCACGCGAAGTACGTTGACTCCATATTGCAGCTTTATTCTGCTCGATATATCAGCCCAATTTACCTTTTTCCCATTTTGGGGATCATACATGACAATCTTACCATCGGCTAACTTTTCCAAAGTTATGATATGCCCAGAATTACCTCCTTTCCAAGAAAAATCAATATGATATCTTCCAGGTTCTTTTACCAATTCTATAATATCTTTAGTAAGGGCACTTATGTTTTTACTTTTTAAAGCACCGGTTCTGGTTATGTCATATACACCCCCTGCTTTCTTTTTAGTAGGCATCGCCATCGTTTCCGGATCAATCCAGGCCCAATTAGTTTTCTTTGAAAGTTCATAAGGTATATTTCCAGCTTTCTTTAGGTTCGGTAATGCTGTCACATCATATCCACGTCTTCTCAATTCATTGGCAACAACACATGATTGGCAATTCTTACCGTATTCTTCCCCTCTACCATAATTTACATTTCCCCTTAATTCATTTGCAGCCTCAAATGTCATATCTTCTCCCTTTTTGATTCCAATTTTCTGTTCAATCTTAGATTGATTAAAGTTTCTCACGCTTCTATCATTCCATCGCTTCTGAATATCTGCCTTTTCTTCATCAGTTTTAACGCGCTTTATTTTTGTAACATCTTTAGATGTCTTTTCGATATTCCCATCAACTTTCTTCATAAAGCGTTCCATCATTGCTGTGGTTTCCTTGCCTAATTTCTTTTTCCCTGGGCCTAAGTACATACCTACAGTTTCTGCAAAATATTCTTCTATATCTGTACTTGCATAATATCCAAGGATATCATTAATCTCATTTATTCCATTAACTGTCTTTCCAGCTTTCCCAAACGTATTTATAACATCCATTCTCATATTATACTGCCCGAATAATTTATGCCCTAATTCATGGTCTATAGTGCATCGTATTATATCACTTTCATTTTCGTATGCACTATATTTAATACCTTTTTTCTTCCATGCCATTTCTTTATTCCAGACAGATTTCGTATTCTTTAACTTTGACAAATTAAAGTTGATACTATTGTCATGCCCATCCCATGAAGCCAATGCATTTTTCCCCGATGGTTTCCCGACATTACTGAATTTCTGCATATTAAACTCAGACATCCTTTGTTGCATCTGATTAATGATGCTGTTTATTAAAGGTAAATCACCTTTTTTAATATCAAGACTCACGTTATCAGCTATATGCGTTTTGATATACTCTATAGCTTCTTGAGGAGTTTTAGCATTAAAATCAAACACTTGTTTCTTATCAATTGTAATAGGTGATTCTGGTTTGGTCACCTGTCTTTGCAAGCTTCCTTCCTTCGTGAAATTATCCTTCATCCAATAGGCCTTATCCAATGCCTGTTTATTGCTATCCACAAATGATTGAGCCGCACTAGGAATATCTTTTATAACCAATTGCTCCGGCACTTCATCCGTGAGCAGATAGTCTGCCAAATCTTCCGGCTCCATAGTAATCGGTGTAGCAAAGCAAATACAGAAAGGATGCCAACCTGTGAATTTGAATGTTTTCGGATATTTACCGACCATAGCATCACATATCTTACATGGGCCCTTATTGTTTGCTGAACGCTGTATTTCTATGCCAAGTACGAAATCTTGCTGACTCCAACGTTCGTGATCCGCACTACGGTAAGCTGTGTTCGTTGTTGTTGCAGATGTCCGGAGAGCGTTCATCTTGGCGCTACGATACACACCCTGTCCCGGATGGTAGTCTTTCATGGGACGAGACAATACCAGCTTACCTTCTTCATTCCGCACACGACGAAATCGCTTGTCCGGCTTGTCGAGTAACTGCCGCATATCGCGACTAATCTCATTTGAACTTCGACCAGCAGCAACACCACTATTGAGGTAGAATTCCAATTGAGATTTCGTTTGTTGGGTTATAGTCCACACTCTATCAGATAATCGCAACCCTTGAGCATTTACTTCTTTCTGAAAAGCCGAAAAAGCCGACATACTATGCGTGAACATTCCCTCCTTGACAACCGATGAAATAGACATTCCTTTGATATACTCGCGTATAAAATCGTCATTCTTCATCTCTGACCGCTTCCATGCGTCGAACTGAAACGATTCGATATTTTTAAGTAGCAATGATTCCAATGTCAATAGCTCTTTGTCGACGGCATTTTCAATGCTATGATTCTGTATCCATACGTTGTTTTTCCCCGCATCATCCCATTTACGGAGATACGGGGAAACAGAAAGTATAAACTGATTAAAGATATTGGCTATTACAGTCTGCTGTGCAGCAACTTTCTGTATATGCTGTTTGTCGTAGAAAGAAAGTCCAGGCATATTATTAAAGTGTTGCGCCTAGGAATGAATTGTTTTGAGCCGTATCTTTCTCGTCTTGCTTCTTGCGGCTCAGTTCTTCTTCAACATTATCCGTATATGGAGAATTTTTAATAATCGTCTCTTTACTATTGAATTGGGATGCTGTTTCAAGATTCTTAAGTTCTTCTGCCAAGTCCTGTGGAAGAATGCTGCCAAACTCCACCTCAATATAATTATCATTTAGCTGAGAAGCAAACTTCGTATGCGTGATATTACACATGCCCGCCTGAATAATAGCTACTGTACGTTGTACTGCCGGTCCGAATATCTCCATCTGTTCGCTCGCCTTTATCTCGGCATCAATAAACATAAAGCGCCGGGATGTACCGCTCAGGTTGCCTAACCCCATAAGTTTATTAATTGATAGGTTAGGGTAGGAGGCCCCAGAGCTAATATTATCTTCCAAACGATCCAACTCTAACGTGGTTGATTCACAAGACTGTTGCCACGCCAGATAATCGGCATCACCATGATATGCGGTACCAGTATCGGCATCAACTTCCATTGTGAAATTCAACTCTTTGCCAACTGTTTCTTTATTTGGCAAATTAGCCAAACCATAAGTTTTAAGTATTGGTTCGGAGAAATAATCATTGGTATCTGACAATCTGGAAAGCCTCATTTCGAGTTTATCCATTAGGTTTGCAACATCCTCCCAATCCGGACAGTCAACTTCTGCGTAGACTACTGGTATCTTACCAAATAGATTCTTTGCCTTCTTGACCTTCCATATTCCGTCCTGTACTCCTGAGTAAATAATATCTTTCGTGTAAATCTTCACACATTCACAGGTCCGGCCATCAAACTCAGCATTGTACTTATAGATGAAAGCGTCCATGTCGTCGTCATCATCAAAGTGTGGATAGAATTCGCTCTCTACATTACTATCTTTTGGCGTAGAGAGAATCTTAACCTTTAGCTGGCTCTTTCCATCAGCACTGACAACTGGGTAGAAAACCATTGCTGCTTTTGTCTCTGATAGTACTTTGCGTGCAAACTCTTTGAGGACAGCCTGCATCTTGAGCTTACGCGCATATACTTTCTTGAACTCATTAAATCCATCGTTGGGGTTATCGGCGGTAATAGTCATTGAACCACCAAACATGAATGCCACGGATGTACGGACAATCTTCTTTGGTAAGTTCGTGACTACTTTTGCTACTTCTACCGTTTTATCTTCCAGCTTTTTGGGTTTCTCCTCTCCTGTTTCCGGATCAGCCTCTGTCTCCGTTTCCGAGTAAACAGCTATCTTCTTCGGTTCGCGATAACCGACGGATTCCTTACGGCGCGTCCGGTCTCCGTTATATTCCTCCATGTACTCACGCGGCTCACGGTTTTCTCTCGTGTCAACACAGAGGTCGCCTACAATCTTCCCAAAATCTTCCTGAGATAATATATCACTGATTCCTGGCATATATTTTTCTTCTAAAATATATGATACCGACAGCTTTTCTACGGCAATGAGTTCACTCTAAATTTTGTCCTTTGACTAATCAAGTGTCTTTAATATCTTCGCTTCGCCAGAAGCCAAAAGCCCAAAAGTTCTCAAAACTTTTTGGGGGATATTGTACCATGTTGGTACAATATAAATCCTAAGAAGTTTGGTAGCTAATGAAAACAATAGTAAAGCTTCTGCATGTACTAAACAAAGTATCATATTGGTGTTACAAAGAACAAGCAAACAATTATCCTACTATCAACTTGATAAAGGACATGTATGAACTGATTAGTTATTTCATGTAGTATAACATGAAAACAACAATTATCCGCGCCCCACCTTTCGAGTCTGTTTTTTAAGTTTCAGACCGAGAGACTCGGCAAATTCAGCAAGGATTGTCATGCCATCCGGTGCATCATCATGAGCATTATCACCCTCACGTTTATAGTTGGTAAATGACTTCATGAATCGACCATAATCAGAGCCTTTAGTGTACTCTGATTCATCCAAGAATACACAATGCTTTTTGATCCAACCGGCTTTCATGATGATGCGCGTTTCTTTGTGTTGAGTAGTCGGTCGTGCCTGTATGACACATGATTTCTTTTGTCCTGTAACGATCTTGCGTACATTGATAGCAAAGATACGTCCACCGTTGTTAGACTCAATACGAAGTTGATCACAGCTTGTATCTATTACCATTTGTGCCAGACGTGGTTCTGTGACCTCAACAGGATCTTTAGTGAAAAGAACATCCGTAATAAAGTACTTCGGTCCAAACACCTTTGCAAATGGAGCGCAGAAATCATCATCACCCTTATCGGCCGTATCACAGGCACCGATCGTACCATCCGGGCGTTTACCTGCTATGTCAGTCAGTTTAAAGCGCATTAGAGAAGATTTCGGGAATAGTAAACCTTTGGCTTCGAATGGTTCCTGCATATACTCGGCCATCCAGATGCTTTCGTCTGTTTCAGAACGTAATTCCCGGTAGTATTCTGTCGTATGAACGTCAGCACAGAAAGTTTCGTCATTTTCATCTAATGCAGCGATTCGAATGATTTCATTATACTTTCCGGCTTCTTCTAAACGTCCGAGAACATCACTAGAGGACCAGCGAGTACCGATGTCAATAAGACAGCAGTTACCCTCAATACGAGAGTCGTGTGTACCTTGTTTCCAAGACCATACCTTCTCGTTGTTATTATCGGATAACGCATCTTCCAGACTCTTATACAAGTCGTCAGTCATGGCCAGCATAGATGCACCGAATCCGATGACCGTTCCACCAACACCACCACCGAAGTAAGATACCTGGCGAGCACCTTCAATATTCCAACTCTTAACGTTCTGCTTATCTCCTTTCAAGTGTATCTCTGAGAATATCTCCCGGAAGCGCTTAGACTTGACAATATCACGAGTGTCGTATGACAGTTTATTATATAGAGTGTCAGAACAGCAGTTACGCATTACTGATTCTTCAGGAAAATGACCGTACATCCAGGCTATGAACAGAGAAGATATATAGGATTTACCGGCACGTGGTGGCATACTAACGGCTAAGGGGGAGATTATTACCCCCCCAAAAAACGGTGAACCTTG
>OGOC01000033.1_pt1 | contig 122919 bp, 76 predicted proteins | sample 1552561 | NCBI WGS metagenome assembly OGOC01 (sample SAMEA2580148, study PRJEB22360) | human gut metagenome | biome: human gut; feature: human-associated habitat; material: faeces | place: Denmark | collected 2008/2010
CATTTCTTTTCATTAAAGCTCTGTGATTCAAAACAACTTTCTTTTCAAAAGTTTAAAGAATATATATTCTTCACTAATTCTCGTACGTACCATTCCATCGATATTTTCAAACAAAATTTCCCAGATATATATCGTATACAAATAAATGTTATCTTTATTTTTTCAACGCATTGCAAATATGCATATTTATTTTCTTCAGACGTTTTTCATCTAGCTTTATCACCTTGCGGTCATAAGTCATCAGACCGTTCACTTCCACCTCCACATCCGTGGTCTGTGTATAGATAGCTGCCGAAAAACCTTTAAAGATAAGCTGATACAACATATCGGCATACTTCACATATTCATCTGTAACCTCCTTGGAAGAATTGAACTGAACATATCCCCAATTACGATTTGGTTCCCAAATATGGTCTTTCAAGACAAGACCGATACCACCATACTCACCCAATACCGTAGCGCGTTGTGCATCATACAGATAAATCTCTGGTTGGGGATAGTTATGAAGATCAAGCATGTCACCACAGGGATAATGGTTACCGCCGCTTGCCGGATTCACCAACCGAGTCGGGTCATACAGTTTTGTCCATTCAACTATCTCCACCGTTTTGAACTGTCCCCATGCTTCGTTGAATGGCACCCATGTACCGATACACGGATAAGAATAGAGACAATCTATTATTTCTTTCCATTCCTTACGATAGTTTGCTTCGGATTCAGTAGAGCGTTTCAGCTCTGTTCCATCAAAATATTGATGACTCTGCCACTGCGGATTATGATCACCACTCGGCATATCCTGCCATACGATAATACCCAAACGGTCACAATGTGTGTACCAACGTGCTGGCTCCACCTTGATATGCTTTCGAATCATATTGAAACCAAAATCTTTTGTCTTCTGTACATCGTACAACAAGGCTTCATCGGTAGGAGCTGTATACAATCCGTCAGGCCACCATCCCTGGTCAAGCAGTCCAAACTGAAACAACGGCTCATTATTCAATTCCAGGCGTACAATACCATCTGCATCACGACGGGTGGAGTACTTACGCATAGCAGCATAGCTATCCACCTTGTCTACTACCCTGCCTCCACTTTTCAGTACCACTTTCAATGTATAGAGGAAGGGGGAATCTGGAGTCCACAACCTAACGTTACGGGGCATAAATACTTCCACCCCTTCTGCATTGATACTTTTTCCGGTAGCTACCAATTGACTACCATCATATACATTCACCTCTACAATATCAGAAGGACATTCCAGATTCAACTCAGCCTTAACTATCAACCTATTACGATCAACATCAGGAGTTATACGGAGATTTTCAATATGTTTTCCGGCAACTGGCTCCATCCATACCGTCTGCCAAATACCGCTTACGGGAGTATACCAGATACCTTTCGGATTACTAACCTGCTTTCCACGGGGTTGAGATCCTTTATCTGTCGGATCCCAAACTTTTACGAGCAACAGATTATTACCTTCAGCAGAAAGGGCAGCAGTAATATCAAAAGAAAACGGAGTAAATCCACCTGTATGGCTACCCACTTTTACACCATTCACCCACACATCTGTTTTCCAATCAACAGCACCAAAGTGCAGCAACACTTGTTTTCCTTTCCAAACGGAAGGAACCTTAAAACTGCGCTGGTAAACTAACTCTTGTTTTTCATTAATTTTTTTTCCGACTCCTGACAAGGAGGATTCAATGGCAAAGGGTACTAGTATCTGTCCCTCAAACTTTGTCGGAAGATGCTCACCTTTATTTATAATGGCATAATTCCACAACCCATTTAAGTTCTTCCAATCATTCCGTTTCATTATGGGACGAGGATATTCTGGCAACACATTTGCAAAATTGAGTTGAGATGCCCAGTCTGTTTTGATTTTATCACCAACCGGTTTCCATTGTGCCGAACTTTCTATTACAAATAATATAAACAAGAACGAAAAAATAATTATTCTCCTCATAGTATTAATGATTTTATTGATTTCAATAGATACAAATATAAACTAGTTAGAATAGATAAAATAGAAAAATTAAATCAATTAATAGAACTCTTATAGATTTTTCCGGGAAAAAGAGGGTTCTACAGTCTTTACTTTTACAACGAATTCAAGGAGAATACCAACTAAAGACATAAGTTCTCTCTCAACTAGAAATAAGAGAAACTTATATTTCAACATTTATTTAAAGTCTGCTATTTAATTTTTATTGACAACAGGAAAGCACAGACCACAGATAACAAAAAAACAAATTCTGAAATTTATAGAAATGAACAACAAAATTACCTACATAATCTGTATATATACTTTGCTCAATATTATATATCATCTGCATTCCTTAGATAATCCTCATTTATCAAAATGCAATTATAGTCTTTTTTTTACGCCATTCTCCTTGTTCAACATATGCAGAAAAAAGTCTTACACATTCTTGACTAAATAAAAATTAAATGATAAGCTCTAAGAATTCACAAGGAAAGGAGATAAATCGCGGCTACAAAATAACTTTTTAGTAACTTTGCATGGTTTTAAAAGAGATTGAACGAATGGAGTTTAAGTATGACGTTATTGTAATCGGCGCCGGACATGCCGGCTGTGAAGCCGCTGCCGCCGCCGCAAACCTGGGTTCAAAGACCTGTCTTATCACAATGGACATGAATAAGATAGGACAAATGAGTTGTAACCCTGCCGTAGGCGGTATTGCCAAAGGACAAATTGTACGTGAAGTAGATGCTTTAGGTGGATATATGGGATTAGTGACCGATCAGACCGCCATCCAGTTCCGTATCCTGAACCGTTCCAAAGGCCCCGCAATGTGGAGCCCCCGTGCACAATGTGACCGCAATAAGTTCATCTGGGCATGGCGTGAAATCTTAGAAAATACTCCCAACTTGCATATCTGGCAAGATACAGTACGTGAAATTCTCGTTGAAAACGGAGAAGTGGTAGGCTTAACCACTTTACTCGATGTAACCTTCCGTGCAAAGTGCATCGTACTGACCGCCGGCACTTTCCTGAACGGATTAATGCACGTAGGACGTACCAAACTTCCCGGAGGACGTATGGCAGAACCTGCATCTTACGAATTAACCGAATCCATCGCAAGACATGGCATTGAATACGGACGCATGAAAACCGGTACGCCTGTTCGCATAGACGGACGGAGTGTGCACTATGAATACATGGAAACGCAGGATGGAGAATGTGACTTTCATAAATTCTCATTCCTGGATACCAGTGTACGCCACTTAAAACAACTCCCATGCTGGACTTGCTTCACGAACGAGGAAGTACACCGTGTATTACGTGAAGGGTTGCCGGATTCTCCCCTTTTCAACGGACAGATTCAGAGTATCGGTCCACGTTACTGTCCCAGCATCGAAACTAAAATAGTTACTTTCCCCGATAAGGAGCAACACCAGCTTTTTCTGGAACCGGAAGGAGAAACAACTCAGGAACTTTATTTAAATGGCTTCTCTTCATCACTCCCGATGAATATACAGATAGAAGCGCTGAAAAAGATTCCCGCATTCAAAGATCTGGTGATTTATCGTCCCGGATACGCTATCGAGTATGACTACTTTGACCCTACCCAACTAAAACATACGTTGGAAACGAAGAAAATTAAAAATCTATTCTTTGCAGGGCAGGTAAACGGGACCACCGGATATGAAGAAGCAGCCGGACAAGGAATCATTGCCGGAATCAACGCACATATAAACTGTCACGGTGGTGAACCATTTACCCTTGCACGAGACGAAGCATATATCGGCGTATTAATCGATGATTTGGTAACCAAAGGCGTGGATGAACCTTATCGTATGTTTACTTCGCGCGCCGAATATCGCATCCTGCTACGTATGGACGATGCAGATATGCGTCTTACCGAAAAGGCATGGAAACTCGGACTTGTAAAGAGCGACCGTTATGAGTTACTGAAACGGAAGCGTGACTCGATCAATAGTATCATAGAATTCACTCGTAACTATTCGATGAAACCGGCATTAATCAATCCGGTATTGGAGCAATTGGGTACCACTCCCCTTCGCCAAGGATGCAAATTGATCGACCTTATAAATCGTCCGCAAGTTACGCTTGAAAACATGGCGGAGCATGTCAGCGCTTTCCGCCGGGAGCTGGATAAAGTTACTGAAAGAAAAGAAGAAATAATTGAGGCAGCTGAAATCCTGATTAAGTATGAAGGATACATTGGACGTGAACGAATGATTGCAGATAAACTGGCTCGTTTGGAAAGCATCAAAATAAAAGGGAAGTTTGATTATAATGCCATTCAATCCCTATCCACCGAAGCAAGACAGAAGCTAGTGAAGATTGATCCGGAAACGATAGCTCAGGCAAGCCGGATTCCGGGCGTATCACCAAGCGATATAAACGTATTACTGGTGCTTTCGGGCAGATAAAGCGAATACGTTCCACGTGAAACAAAGAATTCAATAAACGCATTAAAAATACTGATTATGAGCAAAGAAACTCTTGCAAAAAGCATTCGGGAAATTCCTGATTTCCCTATTCCGGGAATTCTATTCTACGATGTAACTACATTGTTTAAAGATTCTGCAAGACTCCAGGAACTTTCAGATACATTGTATGAAATGTACAAGGACAAAGGTATCACAAAAGTGGTAGGCATTGAATCGAGAGGCTTCATTATGGGACCTATCCTTGCCACCCGCTTGGGTGCAGGTTTCATTCCTATCCGCAAGCCCGGAAAGCTTCCTGCAGAAACCATTGAGGAAAGCTACGATAAAGAATATGGCAAAGACACCATTCAGATACATAAGGACGCCCTCAACGAGAACGACGTAGTTTTGCTACATGACGATCTGCTCGCCACAGGCGGAACAATGGAGGCTGCCTGCAAACTAGTACAAAAGATGAATCCGAAGAAAATATATGTAAACTTCATCATAGAACTAAAGGAGTTGCACGGAATAGACTTATTCAACAAAGACGTAGACGTACAGTCGGTACTTTCATTATAAACAAAGAGAAGAGACCTGAGAACCACATGGAGAATAACCCTGAACTTAAAACCAGCGAATATCTGAAAGGAATTGTATTGAACCTTCCGGAGAGCCCCGGTATTTACCAATATCTGAATACCGAAGGGGTTATCATATACGTAGGTAAAGCTAAAAACTTAAAGCGAAGGGTCTCCTCCTATTTCAACAAAGAACACGAACCGGGGAAAACAAGAGTACTCGTCAGCAAAATAGCCGATATCCGATACATTGTGGTGAACTCTGAGGAAGACGCTTTGCTGCTGGAGAATAATCTCATCAAGAAATATAAGCCACGGTACAATGTCTTGTTGAAAGATGACAAGACATATCCGTCCATTTGCGTTCAAAACGAGTATTTTCCCCGGATATTCAAGACACGTAAAATCATACGCAACGGTTCCTCTTACTATGGCCCTTACAGCCATGTACCTTCCATGAATGCATTGCTCGATCTTATCAAGCACCTGTATCCGTTACGCACCTGCAACCTGAACCTTTCACCCGAAAATATCCGGGCAGGAAAATTCAATGTTTGTCTGGAATATCATATCAAGAACTGCGCCGGACCTTGCGTCGGGAAGCAATCACTGGATGATTACATGAAAAACATCGGAGAAATCAAGGAAATCCTCAAAGGTAATACGCAGGAAATACAACGGATGCTTTTTCAGCAAATGCAGGAACTGGCTGCCGAAATGAAGTTTGAAGAGGCACAAAAGGTCAAGAGTAGATACATGCTGATTGAAAATTACCGTGCCAAGTCAGAGGTAGTAAGCAATGTTCTGCATAATATCGATGTTTTTTCCATAGAGGAAGACAGCGATGGCAAATCCGCATTTATCAATTATCTGCATATCACAAACGGGGCAATCAACCAGGCTTTTACATTCGAGTACAAGAAACGATTGAATGAAACCAAAGAAGAACTTATCCAACTGGGCATCATTGAAATGAGAGAGCGATACAAGAGCCTTTCACGCGAAATCATCGTGCCTTTCGAGGTGGATATGGAGTTGAAAGACGTGATCTTTACAATACCTCAGCGAGGGGATAAGAAGAAACTGCTGGATCTTTCCATTCTGAATGTAAAGCAGTATAAGGCCGATCGCATGAAGCAAGCCGAAAAGCTGAATCCGGAACAGCGCAGCGTCCGCTTGATGAAAGAGATACAGGAAGAGTTACACCTTGAACATTTACCCATACAAATAGAGTGTTTTGATAACTCAAATATCCAAGGCTCCGATCCGGTTGCCGCCTGCGTGGTATTCAAGAAAGCCAAACCCTCAAAACAAGACTACCGGAAGTACAATATCAAGACCGTAGTAGGCGCAGACGACTACGCCTCCATGAAAGAAGTCGTAAGACGCCGTTATCAGCGCGCTATTGAAGAGAAAGCAACCCTACCCGACCTCCTTATCACCGACGGTGGAAAGGGGCAAATGGGCGCCGTGAAAGAAGTTCTGGACGAACTAAATCTGAATATCCCCATTGCCGGACTTGCCAAGGATGGCAAACACCGCACATCCGAACTGCTTTATGGCTTTCCACCGCAGACTATCGGTTTAAAACAAAATACTCCCCTGTTCCGATTATTGACGCAAATACAGGATGAAGTACATCGTTTTGCCATTACTTTCCACCGCGAAAAACGCAGTAAGCGACAGATTGCTTCCGAGTTGGATGAGATAAAAGGCATTGGAGAAAAGACTAAAGCAGCTCTGCTAAAAGAGTTTAAAAGCGTAAAGCGCATAAAAGAAGCATCCCTGGAGGCGCTTACGAAGGTTACAGGAGCAGCTAAAGCAAAAGTTATTGAAGAATATTTTAGGAGTTAACCCCTCCTTCTACATATTCATACATACAAATTGCAGGCAATCACGAATTTATTTGTAACTTTGCATCCGGAAAAGTTTTTAAAAGATTAGGATAAAAAGAACATGAGAGTAGTCATACAACGTGTCGGACACGCTTCTGTTACAATCAACGGAACATGCAAGTCCGCTATAGGGAAAGGGCTTCTGATATTGGTAGGTATTGAGGAAACAGACGGACAAGAAGACATTGACTGGCTTTGCAAAAAAATTGTCAACCTGCGTGTCTTTGACGACGAGAATGGAGTAATGAACAAATCAATCCTCGACATTAACGGTGAAATACTGGTAATCAGTCAGTTCACCTTGCATGCTTCTACAAAGAAGGGCAACCGTCCTTCATATATACGTGCAGCAAAGCCCGATATTTCTGTTCCGCTGTATGAACAGTTTTGCAAAGATTTGAGTTTTCTATTAGGCAAAGAAATAGGTACCGGAGAATTTGGTGCCGACATGAAGGTAGAATTATTGAACGATGGCCCTGTGACCATCTGTATGGATACAAAAAACAAGGAATGATGACATTAGAAGAAGCTCAGCATCAGGTAGATTGCTGGATCAAAAAGTATGGTGTACGCTATTTCAGCGAACTCACCAATATGGCTGTCCTTACTGAAGAGGTAGGTGAACTGGCAAGAGTTATGTCCCGCAAATACGGTGACCAATCCTTCAAAGAAGGAGAAAAAGATAATATCGAAGACGAAATAGCGGATGTCCTCTGGGTACTACTCTGCATTGCCAATCAGACAGGTGTAAACGTCACTGAAGCGTTTGCCCGCAATCTGGAGAAGAAAACCCAACGGGATAACACCCGCCATATCAATAATCCTAAATTGCAAGACCATGGAGAAGAATGAACCTAACCAGAACAAGTATGATGCCGCATTGGCAAAGTACAACACACAGCTGGACGATACGGAAGTAGCTGCCCAGGTAGCGAAAATCATTGCAGAAAAAGTGCCCGGAAACCATACGGAGGAGGTCAAGAAATTCTTGTTCCACTGCATTGATCTCACTACACTGAACACTACGGACAGCGATGAAAGCGTGATGAAATTCACTCAAAAAGTAAATCAGTTCGACGAAGAATTCCCAGATTTGGAGAATGTCGCTGCTATCTGTGTTTACCCTAACTTCGCAGAAATCGTAAAGAGTACCCTGGAAGTAGAGGATGTAAAAATAGCCTGTGTTTCGGCAGGTTTTCCTTCCTCACAAACCTTCACAGAAGTAAAAGTAGCAGAAACCGCCATGGCACTGATGGAAGGTGCAGACGAAATAGATATCGTAATTTCAGTAGGCAAATTCCTGAGTGGAGACTACGAAAACATGTGCGAAGAGATACAGGAACTGAAAGATGTCTGCAAGGAACATCACATGAAAGTGATTCTGGAAACAGGCGCTCTGAAGAGTGCTTCCAATATCATGAAAGCCTCTATCCTATCCATGTATTCGGGCGCAGATTTCATAAAGACATCTACCGGGAAACAACAACCCGCTGCAACCCCGGAAGCTGCTTATGTAATGTGCCGGGCTATTAAAGAATATTACGATAAAACCGGCAATAAAGTAGGTTTCAAACCTGCCGGAGGCATTAATACTGTAAATGACGCTGTCATCTACTACACTATCGTCAAAGAGGTGCTTGGCGAAGAATGGCTCAACAACCAATGGTTCCGCTTGGGCACCAGCCGCCTGGCCAATCTTCTGCTTTCGGACATCAAAGGCATGGAAATGAAGTTCTTCTAAGAGCTTCCATACCATAATAAAAACTAAAGAAGCTTGATAGGAAAAGCGAAACTTTTCCTATCTTTGCGACAACATAAGCCAATAGAGTTTTGGCTAAAGCATTGTATTAGAGAACGTTTCATTTATTACCTTTTTCCTGGAATTCGGCAAAATTCAATCTATGAAAGGTAATGAGCAAACGGGTCTCACGCACTTTCGTGTATATACTCTTGTTATATATCGAATAGGCGTGAGACTGTTGCTTGTATTTCATAGAAGGTTTGCCGAAGCCTCAGGAATGGTACAAGTAACAGTTCTCACGCTTTTTGATAACAAACGTAAAGATAAGAGTATGGAAACAAATTCGGCACCCCTCTTCCATCGGAATCCACAGGCACCTCCTGTGAACCGAAATCGTGAACAAGCCCTTCTCATCGGACTGATGAGCGGAGAGCAAGAGTTTTTTTACACAAACAGTCTGACTACGGGAAGAAGTCGTGAGGAGCTATCCCGACATCTTTCTTTAGCCGTAAGACTAAAAGACAAACCTAACATTCAACTGGTATTTAACTTTCTCAAAGAGGAAGGAGAACGCAGTGCATACAACATCATGATTTCTCTTTTTCTATCGGAGCATAACGAAAAAAAACGCGAAGCACTCATCAAAGAACGCTTTCTTGGCATCGATCGCTTCGTACAATATTGTAGAAATCTGAGTGACTTCCTGGTGTACATCAAAGAGAATAACACAATCGAAATAACCAATGAAGACCTCCAACGAGGTATATTAGCATGGGATTTAGGGCATCTGGTAAGTCTCGCCCGCGTATCTTATGACTATGGACTTTTAGCTGAAGAAGAAGCCTGGAAGTACATAGAATTTGCCGGTAAGAAATGCCGTGAAACATTCGCTTGCTGGAAAGAGATAGGCAAAAGCTTCCTGTTAGGACAAATCATGAGCTATCCCGGCGAAGAGAACTTCCAGGAAGCAATCCGCTATTTCCTGCTTTCGACGGAGAGTCCCGAAAGCCCTTGGGTAAAATGTAAGTTTGGTTGATTATTTATCGCGGTCCACTACATAATCCAAATAAGCAGCAAGGCCGGCTTTTACATCTGAATCAGGCAAGGACGCCAATAATGAAAGTGCTTTTTCCTTATAGGCAAACATGGTCTGCACTGCATATTCAATGCCACCTTGTTGCTTGGCAAATTCGATTAATCGGGCGATTTCATCGGCCGAGGCAGTACCATTTTTCACTTTGACGGCAATCTCTTCCGCACTTTCATCCTTGGTAGAGTTCAAGGCATAAAGAACGGGAAGGGTCAGTTTGCCTTCCAACATATCGTTTCCTGTTGGCTTACCTATCTCCTTACTATCATAATAGTCGAATATATCATCCTTAATTTGGAAGCAAAGACCGATATATTCACCGAACTGGCGCGCAAATTCCGCCTGTTCATCGGTCACACCTACCGAGAGAGCACCCGATTTGGTACAAGCTGCAAAGAGCACAGCCGTCTTCTTACGGATCACATCAAAATAGATTTCTTCGGAGAATTGGAGATTACTTACATTAGAAAGTTGAAGAAGTTCTCCCTCGGACAAATTCTGTCCCAGACGGGAAACCACATCAATAATAGCGTAATTATGCGTCTTGCCTACCTGCACAAGTGCAGTTGCCAAAAGGTAGTCACCCACCAGTACCGCTACCTTATTATTATAAATAGCATTCACCGACAGCTGTCCGCGACGCTCGGTGCTTTCATCCACCACATCATCGTGTACCAGACTGGCCGTATGTAATAATTCAAGGGAAACCGCCGCATGAAGTGATTCGGGACAAATCCGTCCATATAGCTTTGCCACAAGCAGCAGCAAAATCGGACGCATCATCTTCCCATTCTTTTGTCGAATGTGTGAGATTACTTCATTCAGCAAAAAGTTGGAACTGGTAAGCGAATTGTCAAACAGCTTTTTGAAATCGTCCAGTTCTGCCGCTATCGGAGTTTTTATGAGTGATGAGTTGTCCATGCATCGCTATTTTCCCACAAAAATAGTAATAAAACACTTAATACGGTATTTTTTTGTACTTTTACCATGAAAAAAAGGATAAATATATGAATTCTGACGATAAACTGTTTCTTCTCGATGCCTATGCATTGATATATCGCGCCTATTACGCGTTCATCAAGAGCCCTCGGATTAACTCCAAAGGGTTCAATACTTCCGCCATTCTGGGCTTTGTAAATACCCTGGAAGAAGTACTCAAAAAAGAGAACCCTACTCACATCGGAGTCGCTTTCGATCCCGCCGGACCGACCTTCCGCCATGAGGCCTACGAACAATATAAGGCACAACGTGAGGAAACTCCGGAAGCTATCCGTCTTTCCGTACCTATTATAAAGGATATTATACGTGCATACCGCATTCCCATCCTGGAAGTAGCGGGATACGAAGCCGACGACGTCATCGGCACGCTTGCCACTGAGGCAGGGCAACAAGGCATCACCACTTACATGATGACCCCCGATAAGGACTATGGCCAATTAGTATCTGAAAATGTATTCATGTACCGTCCCAAACATACCGGCGGGTTTGAGGTTATGGGAATAGAACAGGTAAAAGCTAAATTCGACATTCAGTCCACCCAGCAGGTTATTGACATGCTAGGATTAATGGGGGATGCTTCCGATAATATTCCCGGATGTCCCGGCGTCGGAGAGAAAACCGCACAAAAGCTGATCAGTGAATTCGGCAGTATCGAAAATCTTCTGGAGCACACCGATAAACTAAAAGGTGCATTGAAGACGAAAGTCGAAAATAACCGGGAAATGATTATCTTCTCCAAATTCCTTGCAACAATCAAAATCGATGTTCCCATCAAACTTGACATGAAAGCTCTCGTTCGTGAAGAACCGAATGAAGAAGAACTCAGGAAAATTTTCGAAGAATTGGAATTCCGTACACTCATTGACCGTGTACTCAAGAAGAGTAGTTCCCCCTCCCCTTCTTCCGTTGCTCCCGATCTTTTTTCACCAGGCCCGCTTTTTACTCAAAATAACGGTCCGGTTCAAGGCAATTTGTTTGAAGAATTTGCGTCCAACGGGCCGGAAGATTCCAAAAATTCAAATCTCGCGCGTTTAGAAACCATCAATGCCGACTACCAACTCATTGATACAGAAGAGAAAAGGAGCAAAATTATTAAAAAGTTGCTTACAACGAAAATTCTCTCAATAGATACAGAAACCACATCAGCCGAACCAATGGAAGCAGAATTGGTAGGGATGAGCTTCAGCGATACCGAAAATCAGGCTTATTATGTTCCGGTTCCGGCAGAACGGGAAGAAGCGTTAAAAATAGTAAATGAGTTCCGGCCGCTCTACGAAAATGAAACTTCAATGAAAGTCGGACAAAATATCAAGTACGATATTCTTGTTCTTCAAAATTACGGGATGGAAGTGAAAGGTGAACTTTTCGACACCATGATCGCACATTATGTTTTGCAACCCGAACTTCGTCATAACATGGATTATCTGGCAGAAATTTATCTGCATTATCAAACCATCCACATTGATGAACTTATCGGCCCGAGAGGAAAGAATCAAAAGAACATGCGGGACCTTCCACCAGAAGAAGTTTACAAATATGCATGCGAAGATGCAGACATTACTTTAAAGCTAAAGAATGTACTTGAAGAAGAATTGAAGAAACAGGGGGTTGAACATCTCTTCTATGAAATAGAAATGCCGCTCGTACGCGTACTCGCCAATCTGGAAAGTAACGGGGTGCGCATTGATACCGAAGCGCTGAAACAAACCTCCGAACATTTCACTGTCCGCCTGCAAGAGATAGAAAAAGAAATCTATGAACTGGCAGAGGAAACGTTCAATATAGCTTCACCCAAGCAGGTGGGCGAAATCCTGTTCGACAAACTGAAGATTACGGATAAGGCGAAGAAAACCAAGACAGGACAATACGTCACTTCGGAAGAGGTGCTGGAAAGCCTGCGCAATAAACATGAGATTATCGGAAAGATCCTCGAATACCGTGGATTGAAGAAATTATTAGGAACATATATCGATGCTCTCCCCCTGCTGATCAATCCACGCACAGGGCGTATTCATACTTCTTTTAACCAGGCAGTCACAGCTACCGGACGACTCAGTTCCAGCAACCCGAACCTGCAAAACATTCCTATCCGCGACGAAGACGGTAAGGAAATCCGTAAAGCCTTCATTCCGGACGATGGTTGCGAGTTCTTCTCCGCCGACTATTCACAGATAGAGTTGCGCATTATGGCGCATCTAAGCGAAGATAAGAATATGATTGACGCCTTCCTCAGTGGTTATGATATTCATGCCGCCACTGCCGCTAAAATATATAAGGTAGATATAAAGGACGTCACTTCCGACATGCGTCGCAAAGCCAAGACAGCCAATTTCGGTATCATCTACGGTATTTCTATCTTTGGATTGGCAGAACGTATGAATGTGGACCGTAAAGAAGCCAAAGAATTGATCGACGGATATTTCGAAACCTACCCGCAAGTTCGTGAATATATGGATAAAAGTATTCAGATAGCACGCGAACAAGGATATGTGGAAACGATCTTCCACCGCAAACGTTTCCTGCCCGATATCAACTCCCGCAACGCAACCGTACGCGGATATGCAGAGCGCAATGCCATCAATGCGCCTATCCAGGGAAGTGCAGCTGATATCATTAAAGTTGCCATGGCACGCATCTACAAACGCTTTCAAAGTAACAATCTGAAAGCAAAGATGATTTTACAGGTCCATGACGAACTAAATTTCAGCGTTCCAGAGGCTGAAAAAGAGTTTGTGCAACAAATTGTAATTGAAGAAATGGAACGCGCATATCGTATGCACGTACCCCTGAGAGCCGATTGTGGGTGGGGAAAGAACTGGTTGGAAGCCCATTAATTCCACCTATAACTTTATTTAACTTACAATCAGAAAGCAACTGAAGTAATCTGTTCGAAATACAGTTTGCTCACCATAATATCCGGCAACATCACTGCCGGATATTTTTTTGTCATCAATCTTGGCAAAAAGAAAGCATAAGAAAGCAATCATATCTGACATTTTGACTATATTTAATTCATATATGATATTTATGTCAATTAAATACGTACCTTTGCAGCGAATTTAATGACATATTGATAGAATATAGTAAGAGATAACTTAAAAACATATAGAACCATGAGAACAAAAGTATTTTTAAAAACAGTTGCTTTATCAGCAGTTATTCTTTTTAGTGCTATGGCAGCTTCTGCAGCTAACAAAAACAACCTTATTTACAATTCGGAAGAGAAAGACGGAATGATGGTTGGGCAAACCGTTTACAAGATGGACAGTGGAACTTTAGCAAACTACATGAAGTACAGCTACAAGTATGATGACCAAAAACGTATGACGGAAAGCGAAACTATGAAGTGGAACAGCCAAAAGAATACTTGGGAAAACGACCTCCGCATTTGCTATGCCTATCAGGGAAAAAGTATCACTACCACTTATTATAAATGGAACAGCAAACAAAAAGCATACGTCCTTGTACCTGACATGACGGTTACAATGGACAATCCAAGCCTGTAAATCTTACAGATACTCTCTTAAAATTCTAACAAATTGAACAAACCGAAACCTTTATAAGTTTTGTACACCAATGAAAGCCGGAATACGCGATGTATTCCGGCTTTTTTCATAACTTTGCCTTTCAAAAAAAACATCTATTTATGATACCTGCCAACCTCACCCACTACATTGAAACAGAAATCATTCCACGTTATGAGAAGTTCGACAAGGCTCATAACCTCTCGCACGTACAGGCCGTTATAGAAGAGAGCCTTTCACTTGCCAAACAGTATGATGTAAATGAAAGTATGGCATATACTATTGCCGCTTACCACGACACCGGACTTTGTCATGATCGTGCTACACATCACCTAATTTCAGGTGAGATTCTGAAGCAAGATGTCACTCTCCGCCAATGGTTTAATGAAATAGAAATAGAAACAATGAAAGAAGCGGTAGAAGATCATCGGGCATCTACGGACCATGAACCTCGGAGTATTTACGGAAAAATAGTCGCAGAAGCAGATCGCGTGATTGACCCCACTATCACTCTACGCCGCACGGTACAATACGGACTGAAACAACAACCAGAAGCAGATAAAGAATGGCACTATCAACGTTTTCATCAGCATTTAATGGACAAATATGCGCCTGGAGGATATCTGAAGCTCTGGCTTCCAAACTCCAAGAATACAGAACGCCTGAAAGAACTACAAACTATTATCCTAAACGAAGAGTTGCTCAAAAAAACATTCAACAAATTATTTTCAGAAGAAAAAAACAATTAAACCTCCAATAATGAAAGCACTTTATTATAATGCCATACTTGGCATATTACTATCCTTTCCCTCATTTTTGAAAGCGCAAATCAGACCTTTTGAACCACTTAATCCAGACAGGATATTCTTTAAGGGAAAGGTTGTGGATACAGATAACAACGCTCTCCCCAAGGTAAGTATCTACATACCCGGAAGTATGCGTGGAACAATTTCAGACTCAAACGGAAATTTCTACATAGATGCCAAACCTAAAGAAACCCTATACTTTACCTATGCAGGAAAAGAAGATGCATACATACAATTACAGGAGAAAGATACTACCGGCTTCATAGTACAAATGCAACCACGTATTCAAAGATTGAAAAATGTACATGTAAGAAAAGATAAGAAAATCATTGAAAAAGGTGAACCTTATGAAGACGACCGTGATGGTACGTTTGAACTTGTATATGCAGATGCCTATTTCCCAGATGGTGAAGAAGCTTTATACAAATTCTTCAAAGAAAACCAACAATATCCTCAGGAAGCTTTTAAGCAAGGAGAAGAAGGAGAAGTACTAATACAGTTCACTATTGATGAAAAGGGTAAAGCTACCGATCCTAAAATCCTCCGGAGTGTATCACCGATGCTGGATCAAGAGGCAAAACGCCTCGTTCTTTCCATGCCAGCTTGGAAGCCTGCCAGACAAAGAGGTTTGTGTGTAGAAAGTACCTTTATATTGCCTATCTATTTCCATATAGATATATGGAAACAATATACAGAATAACGCTACATAGCATTGAAAGACATAGGACAACGTTAATTAAAACCTAATCTTTTATCAGATAAACAGAAGAATACCTATCTTTGCAGCAAGAAAATAAGTAATAACAAAATAGATAATGGCTTTACAATGTGGTATTGTTGGTTTGCCGAACGTAGGTAAATCAACACTTTTCAACTGTCTGTCAAACGCAAAAGCGCAGGCAGCAAACTTTCCTTTCTGTACAATAGAACCGAATGTAGGTGTAATCACCGTACCCGATGAGCGCTTGAATAAGCTCGCCGACCTGGTACATCCGCAACGAATTGTCCCCACTACAGTGGAAATCGTGGATATCGCCGGATTGGTAAAAGGTGCCAGCAAAGGTGAAGGATTAGGTAATAAATTTCTCGCAAATATCCGAGAAACAGACGCTATCATCCATGTGCTGCGTTGCTTCGACGACGAAAACGTGACACATGTAGACGGAAGTGTAAACCCCGTACGTGACAAGGAAATCATCGATTATGAGCTTCAACTGAAAGACCTTGAAACCATCGAGTCACGCATACAGAAAGTACAAAAGCAAGCGCAGACCGGTGGAGACAAGACCGCTAAACTGGCCTATGACGTACTGGTAAAGTACAAAGAAGCACTGGAGCAAGGCAAATCAGCACGCACCGTAGTCTTTGAAACTAAAGATGAGATAAAACTTGCCCGCGAACTCTTCCTGCTGACTTCCAAACCTGTGATGTACGTATGCAACGTAGATGAAGCAAGTGCTGTAAAAGGTAATAAATACGTAGATATGGTACGGGAATCCGTCAAGGATGAGAATGCCGAAATATTAGTGGTAGCCGCCAAAACAGAAGCGGATATTGCCGAACTGGAAACTTATGAGGATCGCCAGATGTTCCTCGAAGAAGTAGGACTGGAAGAGTCAGGTGTAAGTCGCCTCATCAAGTCAGCCTACAGCCTGCTGAACCTGCAAACTTACTTCACTGCCGGTGTACAAGAAGTACGTGCCTGGACGTATGAAAAAGGCTGGAAAGCTCCGCAATGCGCCGGCGTTATCCATACAGACTTTGAGAAGGGATTCATTCGCGCTGAAGTTATCAAGTACGAAGACTTTCTGCAATATGGCAGCGAAGCTGCTGTAAAAGAAGCCGGAAAGCTGGGCGTGGAAGGAAAAGAATACATAGTGCAGGATGGCGATATCATGCACTTCCGGTTTAACGTATAATCAATTACAGGTTATGAAATATCTCATAGCCGGTACAGGCGGCGTAGGAGGCAGTATCGCCGCTTTTCTTTCTCTTGCCGGGAAAGATGTGACTTGTATAGCCCGCGGCGAACACTTGACTGCCATACGCGAACATGGATTGCGTCTGCACTCTGATCTGAAAGGTGAACATACACTACCGGTAAAAGCATATACTGCCGAAGAATATAACGGCAGTGCCGATGTCATTTTCGTATGTGTCAAAGGCTATTCGGTTGATTCTATCACTGACCTGATCAAGCGTGTATCGCATAAAGACACTATTGTCATCCCTATTCTCAATGTATATGGGACAGGTCCGCGCATTCAGCGCCTTGTACCCGGAGTAACGGTACTGGATGGCTGTATTTACATTGTCGGTTTCGTATCAGGTAAAGGTGAAATTACCCAGATGGGAAAGATATTCCGCTTGGTTTACGGAGCACATAAAGGCACGGTTGTTCCCCGTGGAACGTTGGAGTCTGTTCGGCAGGATTTAGAAGAAAGTGGCATCAAAGCAGAGATATCTCCGGACATCAATCGGGATACCTTTGTGAAGTGGTCTTTCATCTCTGCCATGGCTGTTACCGGAGCTTATTACGATGTGCCTATGGGCGAAGTACAAAAGCCCGGTAAGGTTCGGGATACATTCATTGGTCTTTCAGAAGAAAGTGCCGCTTTGGGCCGGAAATTGGGTATTGAGTTCAAAGAAGACATTGTGGAGTATAACCTCAAAGTAATCGACAAACTTGCCCCGGAAAGTACCGCCTCCATGCAAAAGGATATAGCCAAAGGACATGAAAGCGAAGTACAAGGACTGCTATTCGATATGATTACTGCTGCTGAGGAACAAGGAATCGACATTCCGACGTATCGGATGGTGGCGGAGAAGTTCAGAAGTTGAAACAATAAACTTAATAAAAAAATATATTATGCTTCCATTACTCAGCATCAATTGGGACCCAAACCCCGAACTATTCAATCTGTTCGGTCATATTCCCGTACGCTATTACGGTCTGTTATGGGTCATCGGTATCGCCTGTTCCTATTTCGTAGTCCGCTACCAGTACAGAGACAAAAAAATCGGCGATGACAAGTTTGAACCGCTGTTCTTTTACTGCTTTTTCGGCATCCTCATCGGAGCACGCCTGGGACATTGCCTGTTCTATCAGCCAGAATACTATCTTCATCATTTCTGGGAGATGATATTGCCTATACAGTTCCTCCCCGATGGAGGTTGGAAATGGACCGGCTATGCAGGTCTCGCCAGTCATGGAGGCACGCTGGGGCTGATGATAGCCCTATGGCTGTACTGCCGCAAGATGAAAATGCACTATATGGACGTATTGGACATGATTGCCGTAGCAACTCCTATCTGCGCCTGCTTCATCCGCCTTGCCAATCTGATGAATTCTGAAATTATCGGCAAAGCGACTGATGTGCCTTGGGCATTTGTATTCGAACGGGTAGATATGCTTCCCCGGCATCCGGCACAGCTTTACGAAGCAATCGCCTACTTCATTTTCTTCCTGCTGATGATTTTCCTGTATAAGAATTACGGCAAGAAGCTGCATCGTGGTTTCTTCTTCGGACTCTGTCTGACAGAAATTTTTGTATTCCGCTTCTTCGTAGAATTCCTGAAAGAGAATCAGGTAGATTTCGAGAATAGCATGTCACTGAATATGGGACAATGGCTCAGTGTTCCGTTTGTAATCATAGGAGTGTATTTCATGTTCTTCTACGGAAAGAAGAAAACACAGAAATAAAAGAAAAATGAGGATGTATCAGACACGATTCTGATGCATCCTCATTTACACTATTTACGTTGCCACTTACTTTTCGAGGCATGCTCCCGCTTCAGAATATCACTTAAGGGAACTTCAAATATCTTGGCCTCAACCCATGCCACAAAATCGAACTTACGTAAAATAAGCAAAACGATTCTACCTTCAGATTATACCCTTTGTTTTTGGACATTTCCCGCTTGAAAGAACGAACTTCGGAATGGATGTAGTCTACATCCCCCAACTCAATTACACCAATTCACACGGATTATCTGATATGATTCATTTTTAATCTGTGCAAATCCGTGTAGCCTGTGATCCCCTACTCTTGCTTTATATTTTTGTGACACATCTATCTATTTTTATGCCATTTCCCCTCAGGAATACATTTATGTCGTGAAATCATATATCATATCTGACACATACCGGTAACTTTGCAAACAGAAAAAGATATCATAGGTAACAAAACAAATAGGTAAGAAAGATTCCAAAACAGGAGAACAAAAAACAGGTAGTTCAGACTTAAAACTACTACCTGTTTTCTAAGAAAAGAAAAATGAATATACAAACATACATAACTATTTAAACTAAGAATGATGAATTCAAAACAAACGCTTTTCAGTCTATTAATGTGTGTACTGGCAATAGCAGGTTGCGACACGCAAAAACAAGCTATCGTGGGCAACGAACTTGCCTTAACACGAGCTAAGCAAACATTGGATTCTTTATACCTGAACTATTCCGTTTCCGGTACATGCCTGTTACGTGAAAATTACCCTTCCAATATCGGAGAGTATACAGCAACCTATCTGGCATCTGAGGAACAAAAGAATATGCCCAATCTCTATTCTTATTTATGGCCCTATTCCGGAACCTTCTCAGCCGTAAATGCATTATTCGCCACAACAGGAGATAAAGAGTACAAATCAGTACTCGACAATAAAGTACTGGTAGGTCTGGAAGAATACTTCGATACCCGGAGAACTCCCGAAGCCTATGCTTCATATATCAACAGTGCACCGCAATCCGATCGTTTCTACGATGACAATGTCTGGTTAGGCATCGATTTCACCGATACATATATGCTCACTAAAGAACCCAAATATCTACAGAAAGCACAACTCATCTGGAACTTCATCGAAAGCGGTACGGATGATAACCTGGGAGGTGGTATCTATTGGTGCGAACAAAGGAAAGAATCCAAGAACACTTGTTCAAATGCTCCCGGCTCAGTCTTCGCATTAAAGCTTTTCGAAGCTACTAAAGACAGTGCTTATTTTGTAAAAGGGCAACGCCTCTATGAATGGACGCAAACAAACCTGCAAGATTCTACAGACTATTTATACTTTGATAATATCAATCTGAACGGAAAAGTCGACAAAGCCAAATTTGCCTACAACAGTGGACAAATGATGCAGTCAGCCAGCCTGCTATACCAGTTCACGGGCCAAGAGAAGTATCTGACTGATGCACAAAACATCGCTAAAGGATGCCATAACTACTTCTTTCAGGACTATACACCGGAAAACGGAGAACCATTCAAACTATTGAAAAAAGGAGATGTATGGTTCATTGCAGTCATGCTGAGAGGTTTTATCGAGCTCTATCAAGCGGATAAAAACGAAACTTATCTGGACTCTTTCAGCAAAAGTCTGGATTACGCCTGGGGACATGCACGGGATGAGAAAGGACTGTTCAACACAGACTTCAGCGGAAAGACCCAGGATAACAGAAGATGGTTACTTACACAAGCTGCCATGGTAGAAATGTATGCCCGCCTTGCAGCCATCAAATAATAAGAAAAAAAATACTAATACCTAAAAACATGAAAAAGAGAAATATCGGTTTATGCGCTGTAGCGTTGTTCTGTATGCACAACAATGCCAAAGCTATGGAACCATCCCTGAAACAGGACAACACCACAGTGGTGAATCATGCTCAGATAGCCGCTGCCTACAAGACAAACCGTCCTGCCGTAAAAAACAGACTCTACACGTCTAAAGCCGTAGAGGCCGAAATCCTGCGGGTAAAAAAGTTACTGACCAATTCCAAGCTGGCATGGATGTTCGAAAACTGTTTCCCGAACACACTGGATACCACCGTACATTATCGTTTGCTGGATGGTAAACCCGATACATTTGTCTATACCGGCGACATCCATGCCATGTGGTTACGTGATTCCGGTGCACAAGTCTGGCCATACGTGCAACTGGCACATAAAGACCCTGAACTGAAGAAGATGTTAGAAGGCGTAATCCGTCGTCAATTCATGTGCATCAATATCGATCCTTATGCCAACGGATACAACGATGGCCCTACTGGTGGCGACTGGATGTCAGATATGACAGACATGAAACCCGAACTGCACGAACGCAAATGGGAAATAGACTCCCTCTGCTACCCTCTCCGACTGGCTTACCAATATTGGAAAGAGACTGGTGATGCCAGCGTCTTCGACGAAGCATGGATAGAGGCTATCACCAACATCCTGAAAACGTTCAAAGAACAGCAACGCAAAGACGGTGTAGGTCCTTACAAATTTCAACGCAAGACAGAGCGTGCTCTCGACACGCTGAACAATAATGGTCTGGGTGCTCCGGTCAACCCTGTCGGACTCATCGTTTCCTGTTTCCGTCCTTCGGATGATGCCACCACACTTCAGTTTCTGGTTCCGTCGAATTTCTTTGCTGTATCTTCTTTGAGAAAAGCTGCGGAAATTCTTTCAACTGTAAACCATAACAGCTCTTTATCCCAGGAATGTACAGCTTTGGCTGACGAAGTAGAGTTGGCTTTGCAGAAGTATGCCACTTACAATCATCCGAAATACGGCACTATTTATGCTTTCGAAGTGGATGGTTTCGGCAACCATATGCTAATGGATGATGCCAATGTGCCCAGTCTGCTCGCTATGCCTTATCTGGGTGATGTGGATGTGAACGATCCTATTTATCAGAATACCCGCCGCTTCGTATGGAGCGAAGATAATCCCTATTTTTTCAAAGGGAAAGCGGGAGAAGGTATTGGCGGTCCTCACATCGGATATGATATGGTATGGCCCATGAGCATCATGATGAAAGCCTTCACCAGTCAGGACGATCAAGAAATTAAAGAATGTATCAAGATGTTGATTAATACGGATGCAGGTACAGGCTTTATGCACGAATCTTTCCACAAAGATGATCCGGCAAACTTTACCCGCGCCTGGTTTGCATGGCAGAATACTCTTTTTGGAGAGCTGATACTGAAATTGGTAAATGAAGGAAAGCTGAATTTGCTGAACAGTCTTTAAACCACAATCCACATAGTATAACTAGATGCAAAAAGTCTGCATCTAGTTATAACAATCCTCTGACATAAATGTACACTCTTGCGACATGCTGTATATGACATACTTTTATGTCAGATATTCATATTTCACTGTTATTTTATATGAATAGTTTTGTAACGAAAAACAAAATAATACCAATCATTCAAAATTTATATTATGAAAAAACAATTAATCACACTATTCTTATTCCTACTAGGAAGTTGTTATAGCTTTGCTAATAGTAGTCCACGATCCGAATATCCAAGACCACAATTTGAACGTTCAGCGTGGATCAACCTGAACGGTACATGGACATTTGATTTCGATTTTGGGGAAACAGGTAAAGATCGTCAATTCCAAAATATTCAAAACTTTAGTAAACAAATTACCGTTCCTTTCTGCCCCGAAAGTAAATTATCCGGAGTAGAATACACTGATTTTATTAATTGTATGTGGTATCAGCGTAAAATCAATATTCCAGCCGATTGGAGTAACAAGAAAATATTCCTCAATTTCGGTGCTGTAGATTATTATACAGAAATCTATATTGACGGACAAGTGATCCAACGCCATTATGGCGGTTCTTCTTCCTTCTCAGTTGATATCACCCGCTACGTGAAACCGAATCAAACACACAATCTGGTACTTATGGTGAAAGACGATCTTCGTTCTGGCTTGCAAACCGGTGGCAAGCAATCTTCCAATTTCTATTCAGGAGGATGTTCCTACACCCGCACTACCGGTATATGGCAAACCGTATGGTTGGAAGCTGTCGCACCCGCAGGCCTGAAATCAACTTTCATTCGCCCGGATATCGATCAGAAACAACTGGTAATCTCTCCCGAATTCTATCAGGAGTCTGACAACACATTGGAAGTCATCCTTAAAGATGGCAACAAAACCGTTGCACAAAAGAAAGTATTTTGCAACAACAGTTCTTATGTGATACTTCCTGTAAAGAATATGAAGTTATGGTCACCGGAGAACCCATTCTTATACGACATTATCTTTCTGGTGAAAGACAAGAACGGCAAAACAATAGATGAAGTAAAATCATACGCTGGAATGCGTAAAGTACATACCGCCAACGGCAAATTCTATTTGAACAACGAACCTTACTTCCAACGTCTGGTACTGGATCAGGGATATTATCCGGACGGAATCTGGACTGCCCCGTCAGATGAAGCATTGAAGAACGATATCTTGCTGGGCAAGGAATCCGGTTTCAATGGTGCCCGCCTGCATCAGAAGGTTTTTGAAGAACGCTACTATTACTGGGCTGATAAATTAGGATACCTCACTTGGGGAGAAAGTGCCAGCTGGGTAATGAACACCGATAATGAGTTTGCCGTACGTAACTTCATTAGCGAATGGAGCGAAGTAGTCATTCGCGACCGGAATCATCCTTCTTTAGTAACCTGGACTCCATTCAATGAAACATGGGGAGGTGGTGAAATTGTCTATGCACGCATGATACGTGATTTATATGCCATCACTAAAGCTATGGATCCTACCCGCCCGTTCAATGACGCCAGCGGTGACAACCATATCCTGACAGACATATGGAGCGTACATACTTATGAGCAAGATGGTCAACGCCTATTCGATCAATTGAAGTTTGAAGAAGGCAAAGAGCCCTACCGTAATAATCGTGACAGAAAATACCTTGCTGTATACGAAGGACAACCTTATATGGTTGACGAGTTCGGCGGTATCGGTTGGATGTCTCCAGAGGAGCGTAAGAACTCATGGGGATACGGTAACTTACCACAGACAGAAGAAGAGTTCTATGCCCGCCTAGAAGGTCAAATAAAAGCACTGAAAGAATCAGAACACGTTACAGGCTTCTGCTATACACAGCTGACTGACGTAGAACAGGAAAAGAATGGCATCTATTATTATAGCCGTGCGCCTAAACTGGATATGAAACGTATCAGGGCGATATTCGAAATGATACCTTCATCACACGCACATTAACCTTTACCGGCTCCAACAGCCAATTTTACTTAGAATATTAACTTTAATCTTATAAATATGAAACAAAAAGGAAAAACTTTATGGCAAGTAGTTGTCTTGTTATCCTTCGTCCTGAACTTCTCCAGTTGTAAGGACGATAAAAATGAGGATGCCAAGTTGCCATTTAATCCCTCCGAAAAAATTGAAATAAGTGGATTTAATCCAGAATCAGCAGGAGGTGGAGCTAATTTCTTCATCTATGGAAAGAATTTCGGAACAGATGCTTCCATTATCAATGTAACAGTCAATGATAAAGAAGCTGTCGTTATCAGCGCTGACGGTACAACCATCTACTGTATGGTACCAACAAATGCCGGTACCGGACATGTTAAAGTGACAATCGGTACTGAAGTTTCCGGCACACAGGAAGCTATATCCGAGAAAGAATTCCAGTATCAAGGTGCCTTGCGCGTAGGTACGTTGCTGGGATGGGTGGATAGAGACAATAATAGTTCCACTACTAACGGTTCTTTTGAAGAAGCGCAATTTCAGGAACCTGCATGGTTATGTTTTGGCGAAACAACAGATGAAATCTATGTGACCCAGCAAACCACCGCAATTCGTAAAATCGATATGAAAAACAGAATAGTAGAAACCCTATTCCCCAGAACCGGAGGTGTAACGAATGGCGCCCGTACGCTGGCATTCAGTACTCAATACGACACTCTTTATGTTTCAAACGATCAGGACAATAAAGAAGAAGCCGCTGTGTCTTATGCATTAAAGAGAGAGAGCTACAAACAAGTGCGCAAATTGATATCCGGTAGAAAATGCAATGGCGCGGACATACACCCGGTGCATGGTGATCTGTTCTATAACTGTTATGACGGCGGTGAACTCTACAGATGGGACAGAGAAACACAGACCAGTGATTTCCTATTCCGCGCAGGCGATATCATGTGGGAATATTATGTGCAATTCGAACCAGATGGTAACTTCGCTTACTTGGTATCCAGAAACAAGCATTACATATTAAAATCCTTTTACGACTGGAAAACTCATAGATTAGCCCCTCCAAGCGTATTTGTAGGAAGCAGAGATAAAGCCGGCTATACAGACGGGGTTGGAACCGCCGCACAGTTTAGAGGACCCAACCAAGGGTGTTTCGACAAAAACAAGAACTTTTATATCTGTGACGTAGATAATCATTGCATCCGAAAAATTACTCCTGACGGAATAGTCACCACTTTTGCCGGACGTCCTGGCCAGGGCGGATATGCCGATGGTGATCTACGAAATCAAGCACAATTCAGATACCCTGTGGGCATTCTTTATGATGAGGAAAAAGATATATTCTACATTTCAGATTGTATGAATCATCGTATCCGTACAATCAAGGCAGAATAATACATTCAAAATAAAAGAACTAATTTATGAAAAAATATATTACGATATGGTTATTGTTTATATGCAGTTCATTAGGAGTATTAGCTGATGATCTTATTACAGTAACCGGTAACATCAGAGACGAGTTCGGAGAACCGTTAATCGGTGTGAATATTACTGTGAAAAACGAACCAGGACTGGGAACCATCAGTGATGTCAATGGTAATTATAGGATTAAAGTAGAATCCTATCAAGTGTTAGTCTTCTCTTATATTGGCTATGAAAAGCAGGAAGTTCCTATCAAGGGAAATAAGGAAATCAATGTAAAAATGCAACCTTCCAGTACCAGTATATTAGATGAAGTAGTAGTCACAGGTACAGGTACACAAAAAAAGGCAACCCTGACCGGTGCCATTACCACGGTAAATGTAGACGATTTAAAGAAAAGTGGTGGCGCAGCTACCAGCATTACAAACGCATTAGCCGGTAATGTAGCAGGTATTATAGCCAAACAACAATCCGGTGAACCGGGTAATAATACATCTGAATTCTGGATACGAGGTATTTCCACCTTTGGAGCCAGCAGTGGTGCTTTAGTATTGGTAGACGGATTCGAGCGCTCATTAAATGAGATCAACGTAGAAGACATCGAATCATTCTCCGTGCTAAAAGACGCTTCAGCTACTGCCATCTACGGTAGCAAAGGTGCCAATGGGGTTGTACTTATTACCACCAAAAAAGGTAAAGCCGGTAAAATAAATATCAACGCCAGAGTAGAAAGCAGCTATAACACACGTACACGTACACCGGAATTCGTAGATGGCGTGACCTATGCGAACATGTTGAATGAAGCATTAGTTACCCGTAATCAAGAGCCCTACTATACCCCTTCAGAACTAGAAATACTTGAAAAAGGTCTAGATCCGGATCTGTATCCTAATGTCGACTGGATGGACTTGATCTTAAAAGATGGCGCTATCAACTCCCGGGCTACACTCGATATTTCAGGAGGTGGTTCCACAGCCCGTTATTTTGTTTCTGCAAGCTTTCTGAATGAAGAAGGAATGTATAAAACCGATAGGTCACTAAACAATGATTACAATACAAACTCTAACAACAAGCTATGGAATTACCGTATGAATGTAGACATAGATATCACTAAATCTACATTACTGCGCGTAGGAGTTTCCGGTTCATTGAAAAAACGAAATAGCCCGGGACGTAGCAATGACATTTGGACCTCATTGGTTGGTTATACACCCGTGAGTACTCCGGTCATGTACTCTGACGGTAAGGTACCTGCTTATGGTGGCGGTGATCGCACCAATCCCTGGGTGCTTGCTACACAAACCGGATACAACGAATTCTGGGAAAATAAAATACAAACAAATGTAACATTAGAGCAGAAACTCAACTTTATTACTAAAGGATTACGCTTTATCGGGCGTTTTGGCTACGATACCAATAATGAAACGACCAATAACCGCGTTAAATGGCCCGAACAATGGAAAGCAGAACGGCACCGTGATAGTAAAGGTCAACTGGTAATGAATCGCATCGCTGAAGAATCATTATTGACTATGGCTTCCTCTTCCAACGGCGAACGTCTCGAAAATTTGGAAGCAGAATTGGGTTATGAACGGACTTTTGGAGGCAAACATCAGGTAGGAGGTACACTCAAATACTCACAGAACCAAAAGAACTTTACCGTTGGCATCGGAAGCGATATGGCTAAAGGAATTGCCTATAGAAATCAGGGACTGGCCGGACGTGCCACTTACTCGTACGCCTATAAATATTTCGTCGACTTCAACTTTGGTTATACAGGAACGGAAAATCTAGCCCGCGGACATCAATTCGGTTTTTTCCCAGCTGCTTCCGTTGGTTGGAATATTGCAGAAGAAAAATGGGTAAAAAAACACCTGAAATGGTTGGAAATGTTCAAAATCCGTTATTCTTACGGTGAAGTAGGTAATGATAACATGGGAGATAATGTTCGCTTCCCTTATCTATATACAATCAGTGGTGATGGAGCTTCTGGATATCAATTTGCCGATTTTAACAATGAATACTATACAGGTGGTTTACATTATCAAACCGTAGCGTCCGATATGCTGACATGGGAGGTCGCTAAGAAGCATGACTTAGGAATCGACCTTTCCTTATGGAACGGTAAGTTCACTTTAACGGCTGACATCTTTAAAGACACCCGTGAACAGATCTATATGCAACGCCAACATTTGAATAGTCTTGTCGGTATAACCAATAATCCTTGGGCAAATGTAGGTAAGATGCAATCAACCGGCTTTGACGGAAATTTCATGTTCAGACATAAATTAGGCCAGGTCGATATCACCTTACGTGGTAATATAACTTATACACATAATGAAGTATTGGAGTATGATGAGGCAAATGTATTCTATCCATATAAAAAGACCGAAGGATTCCGTTGGAAGCAAACACGTGGACTGATTGCCTTGGGACTTTTTAAAGACTATGATGAAATACGAAACAGTCCTACGCAAATGTGGGGCGGAGTAATGCCGGGAGATATTAAATACAAAGACGTGAATGGTGATGGAATTGTCAATGAAGATGATGAAGTACCTATCGGTTCAACTGAAATACCCAATGTCATTTACGGTATGGGATTATCGGCAATCTGGAAAGGCTTTGACTTCAATATACATTTCCAGGGAGCGGCAGAGTCCAGCTATATGATTAATGGCAGTGCTGTTTATGCCTTCAGTGACGGAATGTGGGGTAATATCCTGTCAGATATGGCCAAGCCGAGCAATCGTTGGATTTCAAGTGAAATTTCCGGAAATCCTGCCACTGAAAATCCGAATGCCAAATATCCACGTTTAACCTATGGCGCGAACTGGAATAATAATCGCAACTCAACATTCTGGATGCGCGATGGCTCTTATCTACGACTAAAGACTCTGGAAATAGGTTATACTTTGCCAAAGGCATGGACCAATGCAATAAGAATGGGTGATATTCGTATTTATTTCTTAGGAACCAATCTTGCCGTATGGGATAGCTTGAAGTTATGGGATCCAGAACTGACAATCGGTAACGGCATGAAATACCCTTTAAGCAAGAGTTATACATTAGGTTTAACAGTTAACTTATAACAGAAAAACAGTATGAAAAGAAAATATAGATTAGTTTCCATAGCATTATTAAGCTTAGGCTTAAGTTTTAGCTCATGCTCAGACTATTTGAATGTAGATCAGTACTTCAAAGACCGCTTATCACTAGAACGTACTTTCAAAAGTAAAGACTATACAGAACAATGGTTAGCAAATGTATACTCCAAACTGGCAGTATACAATGAAACGGTTTGCGGCAAGTACAACCTGCCTTTCAATTACTCGGATGACTGGTTTTGGGGAGATCATAACAACTCTTACGTAATGTTCAAGATGGGAAGTTACGACGAGACCTGGCATCAAGAAGGCTGGTCATTAAATTACCAAGCAATTCGCGATGCTTCTATCATGATAGACAATGTCGATATCAATGAAGAATTGTCTCGAACCCAAATAAAGGACTACAAGGCGCAAGCACGTTTTTTACGGGCTTGTTACTATTGGAATTTATTGAGAAGATGGGGACCAATTCCTTTGATACCTGTACATGGTCTGGACTATACAGAAGAATATGACAAATTAGAACTGCCCCGTAATACTTATGATGAATGCGTAGACTTTATCTCCAGCGAACTAGCATTGTCTGCTCAGGATCTCCCTTTAGTACGTAGTGACCGTGAAATAGCCCAGGTAACCCGGGGTGCAGCTTTAGGCCTGCGTGCCAAAGTATTATTGTACGCTGCCAGTCCATTATTCAATGGCAACGAAGAAATGACCGATTTAAAAGATAATGCAGGGAAGCGACTGATTTCAGATACCTATGACGAGAGAAAGTGGGCTTTGGCCGCGGCTGCAGCCAAAGATGTGATGGAACTGAATCAATACAAAATTTATACGGCACCTTTCAAGGCAGAAGATGAAGGTACTCCTTCTTATCCTGCCACTATAACGCCTCCCTATAATGAGCAATACTCAAACAAACCTTTCCCCGAAGGAAGAGGTTTTGACCAGGAAGGCGGATGGAGTAACATTGATCCCTATGAATCTTACCGTGCTTTATTTGACGGGGACTTAATAGCTTCCGTGAATCCAGAATTAATCTTCTCACACGTACGCAATCAAAGCGGTGAGGGCATTACCTCCATTGTACAACACTGTATGCCTTATAGCATGGGTGGTTGGGGGGCTTATGGAGTCACTCAAAAACAATGTGATACTTATTATACAAACGCAGGTGAAGATATTGATGGAATGCACGACTATATGAGTGGAGATTACCCGGATCGCAATACACGTGAACGCGCACATGGATACGTCACTGGTGAAGATGTGCAAAATGGAAGATATAAACCATTGAAAGAAGGAGTATGCTTACAGTATGCGAACCGTGAACCACGCTTTTACGCAACTATTGCCTACAACGGGTCAGTTTGGGATATGACTTCTTCAAAAAATGATTGGCAACGCTACCAGCAGATATGGTGGTATCGTGGCGAAGCGGATGGATTCAATACAGAAAACGCTTTTTATATTCGTACCGGCATCGGAGTTAAGAAGTTCATTAATCCTAAAGATTCATTCCGCGAAGGCGGCACACGTGAAGGAAGAGCTGATACCTCCATGCGCTATGCAGAAATTCTGTTGATTTATGCGGAAGCATTGAATGAACTGAACGGTACATACGAAATCAGTTCATGGGACGGTAGCAAAACGCACACTATCAAGCGCGATGAAGAAGCCATGAAAATGGCTATTCTCCCCATCCGTTTACGTGCAGGATTGCCCAACTATAGTAACGCTACTTATGATAACAAAGACCTATTCCGCAAATCATTGAAACGCGAACGCCAAATCGAACTGTTTGCCGAAGGACATCGCTATTATGACATACGTCGTTGGAAAGATGCTCCACGTGAGGAAGCAACTCCGATTTACGGTTGTAATATGAACATAACCGCTGAACGAAGAGATTTGTTTTATCAACCGTATATTGTATCTTCATTGCCAACAGTATTCAGTGAAAAGACCTATTTTTGGCCTATTTCTCATGATGAATTAAGAAAGAACAAACTCTTAACTCAAAACCCCGGTTGGACTAACCCTTATTAATAAAAAACGATTGAATCATGAAAAAGATATATAATTTCATATTAACAATTTTGGCTATTAGCAGCTTTTCATCTTGTGAGCACGAATGGAAAGATGAGCTATACGACCATTCCATTTCATTTGCCAAAAACGGCATCGTTGATATCCGTGTACGCTATAATGAAAATGGGAAAGTGACTTACCGGTTACCCATAATGGTAAGTGGCTCTCTCCAAAATGCTCAGGATATAACGGTAAATATCGCACTTGATCCAGACACATTGGCTGACGCAAATGTAAGAAGATACAGTAGCCGAACAGATTTGTACTTTTTACCTTTAGAGGATCAATTTTATGAAATCCCCAATACGGTAAATATTAAACCTGGTGAAAATGAAGGATTGTTCGATATCGATTTCAATCTAGCAGGTATTGATATGACACGCAATCACGTGTTGCCTCTTACCATTGCTGAAGGCAACGGTTACACGCCAAATTACCGTAAACACTTTCGTAAAGCCCTGCTTAATGTAATACCATACAATGACTTTTCCGGTACTTATAGTGCCACCAATGCTTCGGTTGACGACGGAACAGGGAAGCCCTTAACCGTAGCTACCCGTTTAGCCCAGGTTGTAGATGCAAACAAGATTTTCTTTTATGCCGGAATTATCCAAGAAGACTTGCAGAATCGGGCGGACTATAAAGTCATTGCCGAATTCATTCCACAAAGTGAAGAATTTCAAGATGAAGGTGTGGTTAAATTCTCCTCTCCGAACAGCAAGATAAACTTCGAAGCAGTTGACGGCACTTATCTGATAACCCGCATGATGGACGAAGTACTCCCGTATCTGGAACACATCTACGTCACCATTCAACTAGATTATAAATACAATGAATGGTTAGATGAGGAGAACAAGATAACATATAGCGTAAAAGGTTCTATGATTATGGAGCGTAAACGCAATACCCTGATTCCTGACGATGATCAGGCTTGGCAATGGTAATATATTATTAATTATAATAACATTAGATGACTATGAGTAAATTATTAACGACACTGTTAGCAACCGGACTTCTTTGTCAGGTGCAGGCTGCCGATTTATTCACTCCCGTACAAAAAACGGAACTTCGTGCGCCCTCTGTGCCGCTGATTACTTCTGATCCGTACCTCTCTATTTGGTCGCCTTACGACAAACTGAATGAAGGGATCACTCAACACTGGAGCGGAGCGGAACAATCACTTCTCGGAGCAATCCGCGTAGATGGAAAGGTATACCGTTTCATGGGAACACAGGGATTGGAAGTATTGCTTCCAATGGCCGATAATGAAGTTTGGGAAGGTACTTACACCTTCCAGAAGCCTACAGGAAGTTGGACAGAGGTCGAATATAATGCAGCTGACTGGAAAATCGGAAAGGCTGGTTTTGGAAGTGCAGACAGAAGTCTTGTCGGAACTCCCTGGACAAGCCAACCCGACATCTGGGTACGCCGCGAATTTAATCTGAATGATGACTTGAGCAGCAGACCGCTTTATCTGAAATATTCACATGATGATGTGTTCGAACTCTACCTGAATGGTATGCGTTTGGTTTCAACAGACTACTGCTGGAGAGACAAAGTGTTGCTGGAATTGACCGCTGAGGCCAAGAAGAAACTCCGTAAAGGGAAAAATGTAATCGCCGCCCACTGCCATAACACCACTGGAGGTGCTTACGTTGACTTTGGATTATTTGTACCCAGTAGTAAAACTTCTGCATTCGAAAATCCAGCCATACAAAAGTCTGTTTCCGTATTACCTACCCAGACTTATTATACATTTACTTGCGGACCGGTAGAATTGGATGTGGTATTTACCGCTCCATTGATGCTGGATGATCTCGACTTAGTTTCTACTCCTATCAATTACATCTCTTATCAGGCACGTGCCATTGACAAGAAACAACACGATGTACAAGTATACATAGAAACTACTCCACAACTGGCAGTAAATGATTTGATGCAACCTACAACCTCTAAAGTGATCCGCCGTAATGGTTTAAGCTATGTGCAGGCAGGAACCATCGACCAGCCTATTACCAATCAAACGGGAGACCTTATTTGTATTGACTGGGGCTATGCCTACATTGCAGGAAATATCAGTGCTACCACTGCCGTTAGCTTAGGTGACTTTAATGAAATGAAGGCATCATTTGCTTCCACAGGAAGATTACTTCCCAGCCAGGCAAAAGTAGTGACTCGCAATGCAAACGATATGCCCGCAATGTCATACACCGATAATCTGGGCAAAGTTTCCGCCGAGGGTAAATCAGGTTTCATGATGATAGGTTATGATGATATTTACTCCATCGAGTATATGTACCAGCGTCGCATGGCTTACTGGAAACACGATGGTAAAGTCACTATCTTTGACGCATTCGAACGTGCCAAAGAAAATTATGGAAACGTAATGAATCGTTGCCGCGCCTACGATGCCATGATTCTGAATGATGCAGAACAAGCTGGTGGTCGCAAATATGCTGAAATCTGCGCATTAGCTTATCGCCAGGTTATCGCTGCCCATAAGCTGTTCAAAGACGAAAAGGGTAATCTGCTGTTCTTCTCCAAAGAAAACAATAGTAACGGCTGCATCAACACAGTCGACCTGACTTATCCTTCCGCTCCCTTGTTCCTGGTTTACAACCCCGATCTCCAGAAGGCTATGATGACCAGTATCTTTGAATACAGTGCAAGCGGACGTTGGAACAAGCCGTTCCCCGCTCATGACCTGGGTACTTATCCCAAAGCAAATGGTCAGACTTATGGGGGTGATATGCCGGTTGAAGAAGGTGGTAATATGGTAATCCTGACAGCTGCCATCGCCAAAGCGGAAGGCAATGCCGATTATGCCAAACGGTACTGGGATTTATTGACCATCTGGACTGATTACCTCATAGAATATGGTCTGGATCCCGAGAACCAATTATGTACGGATGACTTTGCCGGACACTGGGCGCACAATGCCAACCTGTCCATCAAAGCAATCATGGGTGTTGCTGCTTACAGCGAAATGGCTCGCATGCTGGGTATGAATGAAATTGCCGACCGATATGCAGCAACCTCAAAGAAGATGGCCGTAAAATGGGAAGAGATGGCACGCGAAGGCGACCACTACCGTCTGGCTTTTGACCGCGAAAATACTTGGAGCCAGAAGTATAACATGATATGGGACAAAATGTGGAACCTCAACCTGTTCCCCGGAGTTGCCGAAAAAGAAATCAAATACTATCTGACCAAGCAGAACACTTACGGTCTGCCTCTTGATAACCGCCAGACTTATAGTAAATCTGACTGGATCATGTGGACAGCAACCATGGCTTCTGATCAGGCTACATTTGAAAAATTCATTGATCCTGTTTACAAATATGCCAATGAAACGACTTCTCGTGTACCAATGAACGACTGGCACTTTACCGATTCAGGTACTTGGGTAGGCTTCAAAGCACGCTCCGTGATTGGTGGTTACTGGATAAAAGTTTTGATGGATAAAACGCAGAACAAATGATTACTCTTGCAACCAATTGTAATAATATAAAATAACACTACAACCTCTATGCAATATACGAATATTTATTGCATAGAGGTTTATATAAATCACACAGACAATACCATGAAAGAACAGAAACATATCGTATGGTTGGATGTTATCCGATTGTTAGCCATATTGATGGTTATAGGAGTACATTGCATTGATCCTTTCTATATCTCCCCTGCCATGCGTGGAATACCTGAGTACACCACTTGGGCGGCCATTTATGGTTCCCTTTTCCGCCCGTCCGTGCCACTATTCACAATGATGACGGGATTGTTACTCCTACCTGTAAAACAACCATTAGGTACGTTTTATAAAAAACGCATATACCGCATCCTCTTTCCATGTATTATCTGGTCTATTTTATATAACCTATTCCCATGGTTCACCGGAATACTGGGATTGGATAAAAGTATTATCGGCGATTTCTTCTGCTATACCCAAGGCAGCGAATCGCAAGCTTTTAGCGATTCACTGAAAGATGTCACAATGATTCCTTTCCAGTTTAGCTTTAAAGAAAATCATATGTGGTATATGTACCTGCTACTGGGTATTTATTTGTATATGCCTTTCTTCTCCGCATGGATAGAAAAAGCCACAGCAAAAGATAAGCGAATTTATTTGGGAATTTGGAGTGTTTCTCTTTTCCTTCCCTATATGATAGCATATATTGCTCCCATTTTCGGAATAAATTATTTATATGGAGAAGCCACCTGGAACGCCTACGGCCTATTTTACTACTTTGCAGGTTTCAACGGTTATCTGGTTTTGGGACATTATTTAAAGCAAGGCCCTAATTGGAGTTTATCACAAACAATATACATCAGTGCCGCATTGTTCGCATTAGGTTATTATGTCACCTATACAGGATTCTCTGCCGCAGCTGCCGACAGCACTTCAACAGAGATGGATATGGAGTTATTCTTCACCTTTTGCAGTCCGAACGTAGCCATTATGACCGCTGCCGTTTTCCTACTTCTACAAAAAGTACAAGTCCGTAGTGAGTTTGCAATAAAAATGCTGTCCAATATCACAAAATGCGGTTTCGGCATTTATATTGTGCACTACTTTCTGGTAGGACCTTTCTTTTTATGGATAGGCCCGTCTTTTCTGCCCATACCGCTGCAAGTGCCCGCAATGGCTATATGCATCTTCCTGGTAGCATGGGGATTCACAGCTTTCATGTATAAAGTGCTGGGAAAGAAAGCTATCTATATCATGGGATAAATCCAAACTTATAAACTTTAAAATGAGATCATGAAAAAAATACTTATCGTATCATTAGTCGCATCTGCTTTATTAACCGGATGCACAGGAGGACAAAAGACAGCCTCAACCTTGACCGAATCCGGATTAAATCCGGAAAACTTTAATACAGAAGTAAACGGTGCACAAACCCAACTCTTCGTTCTAAAGAACAAAAACAACATGGAAGTTTGTGTAACCAACTTTGGCGGACGCATTGTATCCGTCATGGTTCCCGATCGTGACGGAGTACTGCGCGACGTAGTACTCGGTTTCGATTCCATCCAAGACTATGTGAAATACCCCTCTGACTTTGGTGCAAGCATCGGACGCTATGCCAATCGAATCAATCAAGGCAAATTTACCTTGGACGGCATCGAATACCAACTTCCCCGGAACAATTACGGTCATTGCCTGCACGGAGGACCAAAAGGATTTCAATACGTAGTTTACACCGGTACTCAGATCAGCGATCAGGAACTCAAACTAACCTATCAGGCTAAAGACATGGAAGAAGGTTTCCCTGGTAATCTCGCTTGTACAGTGACTATGAAACTAACCGATGACAATGCCATTGATTTAAACTATGAAGCAGAAACCGACAAACCGACCATTATCAACATGACCAACCATTCTTATTTCAATCTGGATGGCAATCCCGCTCAAAACAATGCAGACTATCTGTTGACGGTAAATGCCGATAGTTATACACCAGTAGACAGCACCTTTATGACCACCGGCGAGATTGTCCCGGTCGAGGGAACCCCGATGGATTTTCGTAAACCCACAGCCATCGGCCTGCAAATCGACCAAAACTTTGAGCAGCTGAGAAACGGACATGGCATCGACCATAACTGGGTACTCAATACCCAAGGAGATATCAATCAGATATGCGCTTCTTTAAAATCACCTAAGACTGGCATAAAGTTGGATGTTTATACTGATGAACCGGGTATTCAGGTTTATTGCGGCAATTTCTTGGATGGCACATTATCCGGAAAGAAAGAGATTCAATACAATTTTCGTGCTTCGGTATGTCTGGAGACTCAGAAGTATCCCGATACACCCAACAAACCCGAGTGGCCCTCATGCGTATTGCGCCCGGGAGAAAAATATACCAGCCATACGATTTTCAGATTCTCGACTGATAAATAAAAGAATAATTATAAGCAAAACGTATAATAATGAAGAATAAACTATATCTTTCCCTGCTATCCGGAGCTCTATTGATCGGGCTTGGAGCAGCTACTGTTTCGTTCGTCGCTCCCGGTTCTACAAAAGCGACAGTCGTAGCCCGTCCTTTCACAAAGGAGGGTTATGATAATTACGTCAGCAACAAAGCCCCTTTACGCCAACTCAACTTTGTGAAATTGCCAATCGGAAGCATCAAGCCCGAAGGATGGTTGCGCCAATACCTGGAGCAACAACGCGAAGGACTTACCGGGCAATTGGGGAAAATCAGCGCATGGCTGGATAAAAATAATAACGCCTGGTTAGTGAACGGAGGTGACCACGGCTGGGAAGAAGTACCATATTGGTTGAAGGGTTATGGCAATCTGGCTTACATATTAGGAGACGAGAAGATGATAGCCGAAACCAAAGTATGGCTTGAGGGAGTATTTGCCAGCCGCCAGAAAGACGGATACTTCGGCCCACTCAATGAGCACGATGGAAGACGCGAGCTTTGGGCACACATGATTATGCTATGGTGTTTACAGTCTTATTATGAATACTCAAATGACCCGCGCGTCATTGAACTGATGACCGACTATTTCCACTGGCAGCTCACTGTACCCGATGACAAATTCCTCGAAGATTACTGGGAAAATAGCCGCGGTGGAGACAATATGGTAAGTGTCATCTGGCTGTATAATCGCACCGGAGACAAAGAATTATTAAAACTGATAGAGAAATTACACCGTAATACAGCCAACTGGACCAATCCGGCTACACTGCCCAACTGGCATAACGTAAATGTGGCACAATGTTTCCGCGAACCTGCCACTTACTATATGCTCACGGGAGACTCTACTCATCTGCAAGCTTCCTACAATGCGCAAGAACTGATTCGTCGCACATTCGGACAAGTACCGGGAGGCATGTTCGGAGCAGACGAGAATGCACGTATCGGCTACATCGATCCACGTCAGGGGGTTGAGACCTGCGGTATAGTAGAGCAAATGGCTTCGGATGAGATCATGTTGCGCTTAAGCGGTGATCCGATGTGGGCAGATCATTGTGAAGATGTTGCATTCAACACCTTCCCGGCAGCCGTAACTCCCGACTTCCGTGCGTTAAGGTATATCACCTCTCCCAATCACGTGATTAGTGATTCAAAAAACCATCATCCGGGTATTGATAACTCAGGTCCTTTTCTTTCAATGAACCCATTCAGTAGCCGTTGTTGCCAGCACAATCACGCACAAGGATGGCCCTATTATGCCGAACATTTAGTACTGGCTACTACAGATGGCGGAGTGGCGACAGCATTGTACTCTGCTTGCCAAGCCACTGTAAAAGTGGGTAACGGCAAGGAAATCCGTTTGCACGAACAGACTAACTATCCGTTTGATGAAGCCGTTTCATTTACGATAGAATCCAAAGAAACCATTGATTTCCCCTTCTATCTTCGCATCCCTGCATGGGCTAATGGAGCAAGCATCAAAGTGAATGGCAAGAAAATATCCATAAAGGCAGAAGCCAGCAAATATGTGCGTTTGGAACGCACATGGAAAAATGGTGATCAGATAACCCTGAACCTTCCGATGGAACTAAGCATACGCACTTGGCAGGCCAATCGCAACAGTGTCAGCGTAAACTACGGTCCTCTGACTTTATCACTGAAAATCAAAGAACGCTATGAAAAGAAAGACAGTCGCGCTACAGCCATAGGTGATTCGAAATGGCAAAAAGGTGCGGATGCCAGTGCATGGCCCACTTATGAAATCTATCCGGATTCTCCTTGGAATTATGCTTTGGTATTAGATAAAAAAGATCCCTTAAAAGGTTTCAAGGTGGTACACAAAACTATTTCCCCCGAAAAGTTTCCGTTTACATTAGAAAATGTACCTTTGGAAGTAAAAGCAACGGGACGTCGTATTCCTTCCTGGAAAGTTGATGAGTATGATTTATGCGGCGTGCTTCCTGCCGAGAATGCATATAAGGGAGAAAAAGAAGAGATAACCTTAGTACCTATGGGAGCGGCACGATTACGTATTTCAGCATTCCCACAAGCAGAAGAATAGTTTGTCCTTCAATTTAATAAATAGTATTCGTATGAAAAAGTCGATTTTAAACCTATCTATAGGTTTGTGCCTGAGTTGCCTAATCACAAACGGACAATCCTTGTACGGACAACAGGCAGCGCAAGGAACAAAGGACACTAATGTATTTTCCATGCAGACTGGAAATCCTGTCATTCCGGCCTATCTGGCTGATGCATCTATCATGTATGACCAGAAAACAGGTATGTTTTATGCCTATGGAACCAATGACGGTGCCGGCGGTGGAAATGTATATCCCACACAAATGTGGTACTCCAAAGATTGTAAAAATTGGATCAATCGTCCACTGCATCTGCCCCAATCATGGACCGATTATGCAGGGACAACAGCCTTGTGGGCACCAAGCATGATTTATAATCCTTCTACCCAGAAATATTACCTGATGTACGGAATTGATTGTAAAACATTCGTAGCCATGTCCAATTCTCCGTTAGGTCCTTGGGAAGACGCCAATGCGATAGCTCCAGGCAAAATGTTTTATAGAGGATATGACGGGCAATTCTTTTTGGACGATGACCAGACGATGTACATTGTAACTGACAATGGTTTCTTTAAAATCATGAAGCTTACTTTCGATACTCAAGGAAAAATCTCCATTGATAATACAGATTCACACTTCACTGATACTGAATCCAATGAGTTTATAGGCAAGTACTTCTACAAAAATGTCGAAGGGATACGTAATATGTTTGAGGCTTCGTTCATCTATAAACGCAACGGACTCTACTACCTAATGTGGTCGTTTGAGGGCAGCGAGAACTACAACGTCAGATATGCCGTATCCGAAAAAATAATAGGACCTTACCGTGAACTGAACGGATCGATGACGAATCCTATACTGGTACGTGATGATCAAAACCAGATACTGGGACCAGGACACCACTCTATGTTCGACTATAAAGGGCGTACATTCATTGCCTATCACCGGCAACACTTCCCGTTTGTTGACAGTAAAAGGCAAACTTGCATTGATGAAGTGTTCTTTGCTCCGGATGGAAGCATATTGCCCATTACTCCGACACATAAGGGTGTAGAAGTCGTTGCAGGAGCGAAGCGATATAAAGGGGAGAATCTGGCATTAGGCAAGCCTACCAAGGTTTCAAGCGTCCGTCATTATGATTCTTCACCTTTCCAGCCCCGTTACCGTACTGTAGGCATTGATTTCGACTTTTCAGGAAATTATGCTGTAGATGAGAATTATGGCACTCATTGGGATCCGGGAGTGGGAGCCGTACAACCATGGATTATCATTGATTTGGAAAAAGAATCACAGATAAAAGAGATAGAAACCATCTTTGAATTTACCAACCGTACTTACAAGTATAAGATAGAATACTTGCCCGCAGCAGGTGCTCAAGGATTGGATGCAGCTGCCGGAAGCAATAATTGGCAACTATTGGCAGACAGAAGTGTAGAAGGTACACCCCAGTCTCCTGTACGGGATACACCTCAAAAAGGCTCATTGATCAAAGCACGTTTTATCCGATTGACCATTTTAGATGCAGATGTTCCTCCGACAGCCGACGGAGCCGATCTTAAGAATGCCAGCAATGGATGGAGTATCTTTGAAATCAGAGTTTTCGGCAAATAAAAAAACTCATATTTAAGTTTATATTGAATAAGTTCTTTACCTTAAATCCAGATATCTTATTCAATATAAACTTGACTAAACACATTTTCCTACTATGAGTTAACTTAAAAAATTACGATTTATCACATCAATCTTTAATTTACATTGGATTATGAAGAACATTATAAAAATCACAGCTATTCTTTCAATATTATTTCACACATTTATCGCATGTGAAAATCAACAGTCTGAAAGTAATATATTGAATAAATTAGAATCAACAGAAAACTGCTTTTTAGAAGCAAAGGATTCAATATCTATCACTCCTTTCTACTTAACTCCAACAGAGAAGGCTATGGAATGGTGGAAAACAAAAGATGGAACATTATCTCCAGTATACGAAATTAGTGTTTACATGTCCTCCCACCCGCAAGGAACAGGTCCTGATACCTGTGTGAGCTATTATTCTATGGCTTGGAGTTCTTCTATTGATAGATATAATTGGCACAAATACAATAGGATGCAAATACAATATCGGAGAGCAAACCAAATAACATATCAACCTTGGTATAATTTAGGAGACGAAGGACCTGGAAATTACAACTACGGAATGGTAACGGTCACTGACCAAGGATATACAGATCTAAATGCTGCCCACTTACCATATGGAAATATTCAAGTTAGATATAGATTAGTACATAATGATTTTCCCGGAACGATTGATACAAATAAAGATGAAAATAACTGGTATGATAGAAGTTTAGTTACAAAGTGGAATATACATGACATTGATCGTATCAAAGTAAAAGATAATAAATATGGATTTGATGCCCCATTCGATACAATTTCTTACGATCGAAAATTAATATTCTATATATCTGTCACTAAATATCAAACACAACGAATATCTTACAGTATTCTAATAGATTTAGATGGATATGAAAAAAGTATTTCAGAACAAAGAGATGGAGAATATATAGCTACACTTCCTAAAATGAAAAAGAAAGGAAAATATTTAATCACAGCAATAGCACGAACAAACAATAAAGAATATACATCAAGTCGCTCCGGTATTTATGATGAACACGACACCAAAATATTCATTGGATTTACAAATAGTGATTTTAATAATTTCAATTAAGCAACTAAGATTTCTAGTATTAATGAAACATTTCATATTACTATTTTTCTCATTATTGGCAACCTTCCCTCTCCATTCTCAGGAGAGGGAAAAACAAACTGATGCCGATGCAACCTTCAGACAATACTACGAACAGGCCATCACTTTTGCCAATACTTATCCGCGGGAGAAAGCATACCTGCACTTCGACAATACCAGTTACTATGTGGGAGATACTATATGGATGAAAGCTTATGTAACAGTGGCAGAACAGAATACATTCAGCCCCATAAGCAAACCACTGTACGTAGACATGCTGGACCAAACCGGACACGTGACGCAACGACAAATCATTAAACTGGAAAATGGAGAGGGATGCGGACAAATCATATTAGATCCCGCCACACTCTCCGGTTATTATGAAATACGGGCTTACACCCGGTGGATGCAAGCCTTTGAACAGCCTTCTTACTTTTCACGCGTACTACCTGTTTACCAATCTATAGAAGGGAAACAGAAAGAACGCATAATCAGCACTTATGATTTAAATCCGTCCATGAAACAACGCCCTAAAGTGAAAAAAAAGAAATTAACTATTCATTTTTTTCCGGAAGGCGGCTCTTTGATTGAAGGAGTTGAAACCAAAATCGCCTTTAAAGCTGAGAGTTCCAGTAAAGGTGAAGTATACCTGGAAGGAGATATTTATAATAAAGACGGAGAGAAACTAACAACGATACAGACTCGACATGATGGAATGGGTATATTCCGATATACACCCGGAAAAGAACCGGCTATAGCCAAAGTACATTATCAAAATAAAAACTATACTTTCTCACTACCGGAAGCACTGAGTGCAGGATATGTATTGAACACAGCAGTTACGGGACAAAGAATCCAGTATACGGTAACGGGTAATCATGCTACACCTGCAGAGGAAGTAGGAGTCTTCATAAGCCATGAGGGACGCCCATATACTTACCGAATGCTACAAGGTGATCCGGTAATTTCTAAAAGTTTTGTGTTCAATACGCAAGGTCTTCCGGCGGGAATCTATCAGATTAGTCTGATAAATAAAACAGGAAATACACTTTGTGAACGCTTCTGCTTTGTACAGCCTACAGAAACGATATCTATGCAAGTTACAGGTCTCAAAGAAGTTTATAAACCTTTTGAACCAGTAGAATGTGAACTGCAAATAATGGATGAAAAGGGTAATCCGGTAAAAGGTACACTTTCCGTCTCCGTATGCGATGCGATGCATTCCGATTATGCAGAATACGATAATAATCTGTTTACGGATATGCTGCTAACTTCGGGGCTGAAAGGATATATCCACCAACCCGGATACTATTTTGCCGATATAACTCCAAATAAACTGCAAGAGTTGGATATGTTGCTTATGGTGCATGGATGGCGCCAATATGATATGTCTAAACTCATTACCCCACAACCGTCAGCACCTTTGCAAACACCGGAAACACAGTTACTTCTTCATGGACAAATAAAATCATCGATACTGAAAAAAGAGATGAAAAACATGGAAGTCAGTGTAATGGCGAAAAACAAAGAAGTATGGGCAGCCGGAAAGACAATCACGGACGAATATGGATATTTTCATATACCGGTATCCGATTTTAACGGCGAAATAGAAGCACTTTTCCAAACCGGTCGCCAGGGAGCTAAATTTAAAAAAGATACATCTGTGCAACTGGACCGTAATTTCTCTCCTGCCTTGCGCACTTATGGATACGAGGAATGGCATCCGCAATGGGCAGATAAGTCAGTATGGGAGCTACAAGCCGAACAGACAGACTCTATATGGCAGGATTCAATCCGAAAAGCGGAAGGTACTTATATGTTGGATGAGGTGATTATCACTACTAAACGAAAAAATAAGAATCTGACAACACAAGTTTTTGAGAAGAGCATGGACGCCTACTATGATGTACCTAAATGTGTGGATGAACTACGAGATAAAGGAAAACTTATTCTCACAATTCCGGATTTGTTGCAGGAGCTGAATTCAAGCTTCCGTTATGACAGAAGAAACGGAAACTGTACATACAAAGAAAAAAGGATTTGTTGCATCCTGAATGGTTCTGTTTTAGATCCTGTAGCAGCAGAAATGATTTGGGACGAAATAGATGGAATCAAGCAAATCATAATTTGCGAAGGCAGCAATTCGTTTACAAATGAGATTTTGAATTCAGCCAGAGCCGTTCAAAGAAATAGAGATTTGAAGCCTGTACGAACTTTCGATGATTCATTCTACGCCCAAGCAGATGCACAAAAAGAAAGTCTTAAATCCCAGTACAATCTATATAATGACTATAACTACAAGATCAAGGAAGATGAAATAGATGCAGATAAGAAATTAGAAGAAAAATTACGAATATTCAATTATGGCATTAACCGGAATATCGATGCTACATCTTTAGATCAGTATAGCCTGTTTTACATTATACCTTATGAAAAAAGAAACATACTAAATAGCAATCAGAAAGCCGCCAGAGGTACTCGTCGAACATTCATTCAAGGCTATACCCAACCGTTAGCTTTTTATACTCCGGCTTATACGGACAAGGCTCCAGACATTACGACCGAGGACAGACGGCGCACACTTTATTGGAATCCGGCCACCAAAACAGATGAAAACGGGAAAGCAGTAATAAAATGCTATAATGCTTCTTATTCCACGCCTGTCATTATACAGGCAGAAACGTTGCAGGACGGTAAACCTGGAAGCATTATATACGTCAGTATTACCCGCTAAAGAGAATTATTCAAACCGATATCAGCATATTAATTGATACGTAATCATGATAAAGATGAAACAGTTTTTACTAGTAAGCGCATGTTGCCTGGTCCTCTATTTACCCGGTAATGTAAATGCGCAAAACAATGCGCACGAATGGGCTAATTTCAAACGCTACGCTCAGGCTAATAACAGTCTGAAAGAAGAAGGGATCCCCAGTAAAGGGGTTGTATTTATGGGTAATTCCATTACCGAAGGATGGGTCAGACTACATCCGGAATTCTTCAAGGATAACGGATATATAGGTCGTGGCATCAGTGGACAAACCTCCTATCAGTTCTTATTACGCTTTCGTGAAGATGTAATCAATCTGCTTCCCAAAGTAGTAGTTATCAATGCTGCAACAAATGATATAGCCGAAAATACAGGACCCTACAATGAAGATTATACTTTTGGGAATATCATTTCAATGGTAGAATTAGCCAAGGCAAATGAGATAAAAGTTATCCTCACCACCACCCTGCCTGCCGCAGTCTTCGGATGGAGACCGGAAATAAAAGATGTTCCTCAAAAAATAGAGGCGCTGAATAAGCGTTTAAAAACTTATGCCAAGGCACATCGCATTCCATTTGTAGATTACTACTCACAGATGGTAAAAGGGGATAACAAGGCTTTAATACCTGAATACACAAAGGATGGAGTGCATCCTACCATAGAGGGATATAAGGTAATGGAAAGCTTAATAAAGCCTGTCATTGATAAGGCATTACATTAATAAACAAATCTGCTTATAAATATATCTGCAAGACATCACCTGATATGAAAAAGAAAAGAATATTTTGCCTGCTGACAGGAGTAGCACTCTGCTATACCCTATCCGCCACAGAACCTCAAAAAAATGTAGCGGACAACTGCATGAACAACCGTTATCCATTAGTGAGAAAACCATTGATGGAACTACCTTTAGGCAGCATTAAACCGCAAGGTTGGCTAAAAGAAATGCTGACCCGGCAGAAAAACGGTGCCAGCGGTCGCATGGACGAACTTTATCCGCTCGTAATGAGCAAACGTAACGGATGGCTGGGCGGTGACGGTGACCAATGGGAACGGGGTCCGTACTGGATTGACGGGTTACTGCCATTAGCCTACATACTGGATGATAAAGAACTAAAAGACAAGGTACAACCCTGGATAGAGTGGGCCTTACAGAGTCAGCGCGAAGACGGTTTCTTTGGTCCGGCAATGGACTATCCGGGTGAAGCCGGACTACAACGGGACAACTCGCACGACTGGTGGCCACGCATGGTGATGCTGAAAATTCTACAGCAATACTATTCTGCAACCCAAGATCAGAGAGTGGTCACATTCATGTCGGAATATTTCCGTTATCAGTTAAACACTCTACCTCAGAAACCCTTAGGCCATTGGAGTGGTTGGGCTGAATTCCGCGCCTGCGACAATCTACAGGTAGTGTATTGGCTTTATAATATCACAGGAGAATCATTCTTGCTTGAATTAGGACATTTATTACATCAACAAAGCTTCAGTTTTGTAGATATGGTAAACCGGGGAGATTTACGGCGCATCTGTACGATACATTGCGTGAATCTGGCACAGGGAATCAAAAAACCAATCATCTACTTTCAGCAGGACCCTGACCGCAAATATATTGATGCCGTTAAAAGTGCTTTCCAAGATATCCGCCAATTCCATGGGCAACCACAAGGCATGTATGGAGGCGACGAGGCTTTACATGGCAATAAACCTACACAGGGTTCGGAGTTATGTGCAGCTGTAGAATTAATGTATTCACTGGAAAAGATGGTAGAGATAACGGGAGATATCGATTTTGCCGATCATCTGGAACGCATTGCTTTCAATGCTTTACCTACCCAGATATCGGATGATTTCATGACCAAGCAATACTTCCAGCAACCTAACCAGGTCATGGTGACACGCCATCGCCGTAATTTCGATCAGGACCATGAAGGCACGGACATTGCTTTCGGCACATTAACCGGTTATCCTTGTTGTTTCTCGAACATGCATCAGGGTTGGCCGAAGTTCACACAACACTTATGGTATGCTACACCGGATAATGGTATTGCCGCCCTCACTTATTCACCCTCGGAAGTAAGTACACAGGTGGGTAATGATGTATCGGTGGTGATTAGCGAAGATACCTACTACCCGATGGACGACCTTATATGCTTTACTGTCAAGGAGGTAAAGAATAAGGCTAAGCAAGTAGAATTCCCATTCCATCTACGCATTCCGAAATGGTGCAAACGCGCTGAAATTTTAGTAAATGGAAAAGTGGAGCAGGAGGTTGAAGGTAGTCGGATGGCTATTATCAACAGGATATGGAAGCGTAATGATAAAGTTGAACTGCGCTTACCCATGGAAGTTTCTACCAGCACATGGTATGAGAACGCAGTAGCCATTGAAAGAGGGCCATTAGTATATGCCTTGAAATTAGCAGAAAACTGGGAAAAGAAAGAGCTTAAAGACAGTTGGTACGGATCACACTATTACCAAGTTACTTCATCCGAACCATGGAACTATGGATTAGTCGATTTCGACCGGAACCGGGTTAACGAAATTGCTAAAGTCAGTATAAATAGCCAGAAGCAACAGTCAGACTTTCCATGGAATCCGGAAAATGCTCCTATTGAAATAAAAATGAAAGCCAGATTGATTCCGACATGGGAACTTTATAATGAAATGGCAGGGCCTCAGCCTTTCTCATTCTGTAATGGAGCCGAAGGAGAAGAGCGGGAAATCACATTGATACCTTATGGATGCACAACTCTACGCATATCGGAATTTCCTATTGTAGGGAAATAGTTACCAGTGATAAAAGCGTTACACCTGTTGCAGAATATTAGCTATTATCGTTTGAGCGGCTATTGGCATCCCTTGTTAGCGGATAAACAGAACCATATTTTCAAATCCGGTAGTACGTTTGAGACTGCTTACAATATTTAGCCTGCGTATGAATTATGTAGGCTAAGATAAAAACCCGTATGCATCTGGTTGAAAGGGTCGCATCTAGTATTCCCCGTATGCAGGAAGCCATGAAAGAAGCCAATCTTCCTGAGCCTGAATTTCATACGGACAGGATGTTTACGGTAGTGTTCAAACGAGAAGCAAAGAACTATGCCACAGATGGCATAGTAAATGAGAATGAACAAGCAATAATAAACCTGCTTAAAGCCAAGCCAGGATTAAATGCTTCTGAAATAGCAGAAAGTATTTCTAAAAGTTGGAGAACAGCTATGCGCTACCTTAAATCTTTGAGTGAAAAAGGCTTGATAGAATTTAGAGGTGTTCCAAAAACAGGAGGGTATTATACAAAATAAGGAAGATATGGTAAAGAAAATAAAATCAATAAAGAACCTTGGTGTATTCAGTAATTCCTTAATTCCGCAGTCAATAGATAAATCTTCTCAAAGATGCTTCTCTTTTCAATAATCCTATACACCACGCCCACATGGTAGCCAAGATAAATAAAGAATGTAAGCGGAGCATCAGTTCTTTCAGCCCTCCTATCTCCCTTATTTATCGACCTTTACGCTGAAAGCATCCCTTTAGGGGATACTTTCAGCTTTCAGCCGTCACCACAACTGCAGAAACATTCTTCAGTCTCATTACCTCCTAACCACTTGATACACATTTCCATACTCTGTGTGCCGACGCACCACCCCCGCTTTCAGCAGCACTTGGCCGAAGCGCATAGGATTGACGCTGCGCATGGCAGCGGAATTCTTTTGCTGAAGTTCCCTGAAAATCTGGGCAGCCGTAAGACCGATACACTTCTCACCGGAATTCGCCACACGAAAATAACTATGAAAAACATCCTCTGCGGGACAAACACGGTAGAACGCCGCATTCTGCACCTGCAACACCTGCTCCTCTTCTTTGGTGAACCAATCACGCCTCCCCGCAAGCAGTTCCGCCTTCAGTTGTGCATAAATCTGGTCATGTTCTATATGGGTACAATCGATCACCCGCTCCACTTCCACGCAAAGAAAACGGCGGCTTCCCGTAGGGTCTGTAAGTAAGTCGAAACGGTTACTGGTACCAATAAAAGAGGCGACACGAGGCAGTTGGCGGAAGCTCTGCTGATAGGCCTTACGAATATTCAAGTCAGACATTTGCATCAGGTTCTTCAGCAACGGCATTTTGCTTTCGGCATACTTATCAAACTCGTCCATATTCAGCAAGCCCATTTCCGCCAAAAGGCGTTCCGCCTGCCCTTGCGAAGTAAGCTTCAAATTATCCACATAATATCGCCGCAGAACCATCGGCATCAATGACTTACAAAATGTGGACTTCTGCCGTCCCTGCTCTTGACTTACAAGAATAGGCGCTACACTGTTAGCATGTATGCCTGCCAGCCCCGACCACTGCGCGGCAAGCCCCAGCATCCAGATGTGAAATCCCTGCACCCAATGCGAACAGTCGGAAACCCGCAAGGCGAGCTGTGTCAGCCGGTCAACGCCGTCCCATTGCGGCAATTCCTCCATATAGAGCTGAAAGGGGTGATAATCGGGAATGTAAGTAGAATAGATATAGCGACTCAAATCCTTGTCCCAACAAGGGATACCCTCAGCATGAGCCTCAATGCAGAAAGCGTTCAGGTTTCGCTTACCGACAGGCAGGAAAGCGAAATCATGCTGCCCGGCAGGACGGAATTCGGTCTCTTCCGTCAACAGATTATAACGGAAATCATAACGTTTCGTCAGAAAATCCATAACCTGTCTCGTCAGGCGAACCGTTGTATTCGTGCTGTCTCCGGATTCCGACGCCTCCGGTGCTTTCTTTCTCGCTTTCTGCCTTTCCGATAAAGCCAACAACTGTTGTGCCTCGCGCAACAAGCGACGTTGTTCCAATGTCATTAATTTCTTTTTCATAACTTCTTTTCATTTTAATAGTAAACAGGTTTCGTTTTGTCAGTACCGACGCTACGAATTTACTACAACGAGAAAGCGCTTTGCAAGCATTCCACCAACTATTTTTCAGAGAACACAGTTAGAAAGAAAGTAAGGACTTTCATAGGTAAATCTTACTAATATCACTATCTTTGTATGCTGACTTATAAACGGCCCACTCCAGTTGTTCACTCGACCAACTCCAGTCACTCATTCTACCAACTCCAGTCATTCACTCGACCGACTCCAGTGGTTCACTTTCAAGACAGCACCTTCGAGTCAACAAGTATATACATTTAAAGCATTAAGAAACAAGTATTATGGCAATAGTTTACGATTGGTACGAGAACCCCAACGCGGAAGGGGAATCGGAAGAAAGAGGGCTGCATCCCCGTCCGTTGCTCAACGGCAAAGTGAGCATGGAGCAATTATATTATCGGGTACACGAACGCAGTTCGCTCAGCGTGGGTGATGCAAAAAGCGCAATAGACACTTTAACTCAGCTTTGCGGAGAAGAGCTACGCGAAGGTCGGGAGGTGCACATCGAGGGATTGGGCTATTTTTCCCCCACTTTGGAAGCCACACAGAAAGTGACCCGCAAGACCAAGAACAAGCATTTGAAACTACGCTTGAAAGGTGTTAGTTTTCGCCCGGACATTCGTCTGAAAGCCGCACTGGCAGGTGTTACAGCCACCCAAAGTAAATACACGCGCCACTCCCTGCGACTCTCCGAAGTAGAGATAGATATGCGCTTGAAAGAGTATTTCACGGAACATGAACTGCTGCTTCGCATCGATTTCCAAGAATTATGCGGCATGGCACGCACCACCGCCAACAACCATCTGCAACGATTGCAAGAAGAGGGCAAACTGACAAATGTAGGAAGACGCGCACAGCCGATCTATCGCCCCATGCCGGGATATTACGGTATGTCGAGGGATGCGGAACTCAAGAGATAAAGTTAGAAACACTTCCCTTCAAAATAAGCGAAAGAAAACGCATCGTCGCTATAAGAACTTTTGTTATCTTTGTGTCGTTATGCTACAAAGCAACAGATTAAAAAACAATAGTAGGAGGACAGAAAATGGATCCATTGGAATATATAGTACCGAACAGAAAGAGACTTCCCTACGGAATGATGAACTTTGCGGTTATTCGCCGCGAAGACTATTATTATGTAGACAAAACCCGCTTTATCCCCCTGATAGAACAGGCGGATCGTTTCTTTTTCTTCATCCGTCCGCGACGCTTCGGCAAGAGCCTGACACTGAACATATTGCAACACTACTACGATGTAAACACCCGCGATAAGTTCGATGACCTCTTTGGTGGCCTCTACATTGGTGAACACCCCACACCGAACCGAAATAGCTACCTCGTGCTCTATCTCAACTTTTCCGGCATCAGCGGCGAGCTGAATGATTACCGCAAAGGGTTGGATGAACACTGCGGTACTACCATCGAGAGTTTTTGTAAGAAATATGCCGACCTCCTCCCCCCGGACACCTGGGAAGAACTGCACACCAAAAGCGGAGCTGTAGCGCAACTGGAGTTCATCTATCAGGCATGCGAGCGTGCCGGACAGAAAATGTATCTCTTCATCGATGAATACGACCACTTCACCAATGCTATCCTTTCCAATCCCGAAAGTTTACGCCGATACACTGACGAGACGCATGGCGAAGGTTATTTGCGGAATCTATTCAACAAGGTGAAAGCAGGCACCTATTCCAGTATCGAGCGTTGCTTCATCACCGGTGTAAGCCCCGTGACGATGGACGACCTGACCAGCGGATTCAACATCGGTACTAACTACTCACTCTCACCGGATTTCAATCAAATGATGGGTTTCACGGAAGAGGAAGTACGCGAAATGCTGACTTATTATTCTACCACCAGCCCTTTCCATCATACCGTTGACGAGTTGATAGAAATGATGAAACCATGGTACGACAATTACTGTTTTGCGCAGGATTGTTACGGTGAAACCACAATGTACAATTCCAATATGGTGCTCTACTTCGTCAAAAACTACATTATACGCGGTAAAGCACCGCAAAACATGATAGAAAGCAATATCCGCATCGACTACGAGAAGTTGCGCATGCTTATCCGCAAGGACAAGGAATTTGCCCATGACGCTTCCATCATTCAGACTTTAGTGAGCCAGGGATTTATCACCGGTGATCTGAAAGACGGCTTCCCTGCCGCCAGTATCACCAATCCTGATAATTTCGTGAGCTTGCTCTACTATTTCGGGATGCTCACCATCAGCGGCATGCACGAAGGAAAAAACAAACTGACCATCCCCAACATGGTGGTACAGGAACAACTCTACACCTATCTGCTGAATACCTACAACGATGCCGACCTCAGCTTCAGCAGCTATGAAAAGAGCGAACTATCCAGCGCATTAGCCTATCGGGGCGATTGGAAAGCTTACTTCGACTATATCGCCGACTGCCTGAAACGTTATGCCTCACAGCGCGACAAGCAAAAGGGCGAATTCTTCGTCCACGGTTTCACCCTCGCCATGACTGCTCAGAACCGCTTCTATCGTCCCATTTCCGAACAGGACACGCAGGCTGGATATGTCGACATCTTCCTCTGTCCGATGCTGGAGATTTACTCCGACATGACGCACAGTTACATCGTGGAACTGAAGTATGCCAAGTATAAAGACCCCGAAACACGCGTGGAAGAATTACGCCAAGAAGCCATTGTCCAAGCCAACCGCTACGCCGACACGGACACAGTGAAACGTGCCATCGGCCACACCCAACTGCACAAGATTGTAGTGGTATATAAAGGGATGGAAATGCGGGTGTGCGAGGAAGTAATGTAATCTTCCTGAAAGCACTTCCCCATCCTTCAGACGGCAGTTTCAGCGGAAAAGCCAATGAATGAGACAACAATGAAAGATGAAAGAACTTTGCAGCTATGCTCGACTCTGCATTTACTACGCCGGACAGCCCAGGAAAACATAGTATTGGGTACGCGAAGTGATGAACCGTCTGTCTTTTCGAGACTATATTCCGAGAAAACAATACTGGAGTAAGCCCATCAATGACTTTAAATATTAACTAATTAAACTTGCAGGTACGCATATAAGTACATATATTTGCATAATCATAAAAAGGAAGAATTATGAGAACAGCTAATTATACAGATTTAAGAGCGAACCTTAAAGGGTACATTGACGCAGTAGTTGACGATTGCGATACAGTAATTATTAATCGCGGAAATGGGAAGGGAGTAGTGATGATTTCTCTGGATGAATATAACTCTTTGAGAGAAACTGAATATATCATGTCCTCACCTGAAATGATGGAGGCCATACGCAAAGGCGAGGAAGACATAAAGAATGGCAATTTCATATCACAAAATGAAGGAGAAAGCATAGATGATTTCTTAAATAGGGTGTCATGTACAAAATAACATTGTCAGAACAAGCACGAAAGGAATATCTTTACTTCTCACAAAGTGGTAATAAAGCCATTCTGAATAAAATCGCAGCTTTGCTGAATGACATTGCAGAACATCCCTACACAGGATTAGGAAAGCCAGAGCCGCTAAAATATGAATTGGCAGGTAAATGGTCAAGACGAATCAGTGTTGAACATCGTCTTGTCTACTCTGTGAATGATGATATAATTGAGGTTCACATCTTCTCTATGAGATTTCATTATTCCAAGAAGTAACACACCATATACATTATTTGAAAAGGACATCTATTAAGTAGGTGTCCTTTTTTATGCATGGGTGATTTATTCAGAACGGATAGTTGGTAAAAACTCTGTGAGACTCTGTGGTGAATTAATTCATAACCTTACAGAAAGACATTAATTCCGTCAACGAGTTATTAAAAAACTGCAAACTCATAAATACGTGTGTCCTTGCCATTAGCGGCCTGTACCGGTTGAGTAACCAACAGACGCAGATAGCGTACCTTCTCAGTCTTACCCAAAGAACGGTTGATAACATTCTGCTTGTTTCCGGTTACAAAGTCCAATGTGCGCCATGCTTCATTCGGGTTATTCCGACCTTGCAAGAAGCAGCTGCCAGTGATATAAGAATAGCTTTCCTGAGCAGCATTCACCATCTTCCAACCGCTTATTTCTTTTTCCATTCCCAAATCAAAATCAATATAGTTAGGAAGCATAGAGGTATCGCACCATTTAGTATTCTCGTTTCCATCAATGAGAAATGCAGGTTTCTCATTGTCGTTGGTATATCCCGACCAAGCAACGATATGTTCCGGTTTCAACAGATTGATCTTCAGTTCTGCTGTCTTCTGCAAGCTGGTATCATCTTCATTGGCAGTCTGGAATAAAGTAGATAGTGCTTTAACAGGTGCATATGGTTCTTCAACCAATGTAGCAGCAAAAATAACAATATCTTTATTATCGGGCAGGATAACCTCAGTTGCTTTAGCAGGGATGTCAATGGCAAACTTGAACATATAAGTAAACTCATAAGCATGATCTCCCTCAGCGGAATGGCGGTGTGTACCGACATAGGCCACTTCTGCATCTTTCAAATAGCCTTGTGTATGGCCTGTATGTCCCCATTGTCCGATGAAACCGGTATAAGAAGGAACAACAATCTCCTGCAAATTCTTCCCTGCTTGGAATACGCCTCTAACATCTTCTTCAGCAGTTGCCGCAGCAGCCAGTATATACAAACGGTTATAGGAATGTCCGGCAGGCAGCTGCAAGGTATTTCCGCTACATAACATACCATTCATTTCTTCTTTTGTTTCCAGATGGAAAGGAACACGATTAACAGTTATATCGGCAGGTATTAATTCAGCGGCATAAGAATAACCGGCTTCGAAATTAGCCTCCCAACGAAATTCGTTCCAGCTGAAACATTTACGGTCATAATTGAGAGGCAGTTGTTCGCATCGCAATTCTTCCTTCTTATTATCATTGAAACGGACTTTATAAGTCTTGATACTGTTGGGCTGTATGGAGACTTCCAGCTGATTACCGCTGAAGTCCGCACTTCCTATACTCTTCTCCGTACCATCTGCTTCAACGGCACTTGTAATAGTTCCTGCAAATGTCAGCACTGCATTTTGTGGAGCTTTGCCACCCGTTTCGTACGCACGCACCACATATTCGTCCGAACTTTCCGCTTTCTTCAAAGCTTTGATGACAACGTTACTATTGTCCGAAGATGCGAAAGAGAAGGCTTTGCCCAATGTTCCGGAATGTTTCTCGGCAGCAAAAGCCTTCAGACGCTGATTCAATACTTCAGACTCCTTAACGACCTGCGCCTTGTCCAAACCGCCGGCATGCCCTACCAAACTATAAGTGAAAGTATGATATCCCAGGTCCTGACGGTCCTGATACGGATAGTTGTTCTTAGTCTCGGGTGTATGAAGCAATGTCAGGCGGAGTGTATGATTATCAGGTTTATCCCAGCCATATTTACTGTCATTCATAATAGAAACACCATAACTGCCGTCACTATCGGTTAAATCCGCCCAATATTGGGCATATACTTCATAAGCGGTCAATATATTATTACCTCTCTGAACGCTGCCTATACCCAGATCGTAGGTCGCCTTCTCGTTATCAACATTCAAGGGGAATTCTGCTTTCAGCAGTGCATTCGTTGACTGCCAGTCTATCTCATTGTAAAAGTCTATACGGTCAGCCAATTCTCCCTCGTAAAGCCGGATATACTGACGGAACAACGATTTGCCATGGCGCTTTTCTATACACAAAGTCTTGCGCAGGGCACCATTCTCACACAGATTCATTTTCACGTCTTCAGTAATAGAAACAGGTGCACGGTCAATTGTCTTTTTCAGAATCTCCCAAGCTGGCCAATTATATGATTCATTCTCAGTAAAAAGAGCCAAACGAATAGATTTGCCGTCCTTAACAAGTTCTTTATTATTTTTCTTATCGTAAAGCGAGATTATATCTCCCTGCTTATCCAATGAGATTTTATAGACAGAGTTCTCCACTGTTGTTTCTGAAACAAAAGAATCTGCCTGCTTCTGGCTTCCGGAAAGTCGGACATCATACACGGCATACCCTGTAGCAGGTACAGTTGCTTCTATCAATAAATACACAGTTCCATTCCGGTAAGAAAGTAATTGGGAAGCAACTTGCTTGCCTTCCGCATTATAAACACTGACACCTTTAGGGAATTTGGGAGCTTCAATCGCTACCTCCGCTACATCCGTAACCGGAAATCCGAGTGCATTGTAGAACACAACCGGAATCCCCTTGACGCGAGTATCCATTTTCTCAGAAACAGCCCCTACCGAAGCTGTCAGAACACCTGAAAATTGCTTTAATGAAAGCAATTCATCATTCCACGAAAACTCATAAGCACGTGGGATACTGGTACCGGTAAGGTCATCATGGAATTGGTGGAAAATGAAACGCTTCCATGCTTCTGTCAGACTTTCACCCGGATAACCGGCTATACCCAACCAATCCGCTGCTACAGCCGCTCTTTCGGCAGCATCTCCCAAAAGTTCATTCTGACGGTTATAAAGCTTCATGGCAGCTTGCGAAGTATAACATCCGGTTCCATGTACATCCATCAGCAATTCACCGTTGAAAACGGGCAATTCCGAATGTTTTTCATAAGGAAGATAATCCTTGAATAACTGATCGCTCGTTGCGCTGATTATTTCTAACGGACCGTTCCCCTTGATACCTTTCTCTACAGAACTGACAGAGCCTATTGAGGGAGAACCACCCGTATCACCCGTACCATAATAGCGATAAACCGTATTCAATGGAGTGCGCTTAGTCAGTCCCAACAATTCTTTATCTTCCGACAGGTCAATGTTATTCCAGCGCTTACCATAATCATAGCCATGAGCAAGCATAATAGAAGAACCGTCAATCCCCTTCCACAATCCAAGCATAAAAGGATGTTTGCTCTCTCCATAAAAAGGATGGTTACGCCAGTCGAGTTTCTGCGAGGAAAAGCCGATGAGACCGCAATGTTTGGCAATAGTAGGCAACGTCCAGCCAAAGCCAAAACAGTCGGGCAAGAAAATATCCGTACTTTCTGTCCCGAACTCTTTTCTGTAATATTCCTGTCCAAGCAGGATGTTACGAATGGAAGACTCAACAGAGGGTACCAGCACATCCGATGCTTCCCAACTACTGCCACTGATATGCCAGCGACCTGAACGCACAAATGCTTTGAGTTGCTCATATTCACTGGGAAAGTATTCTTTCATCCAAGCATATTTGACACCTCCTTCAAAATTGAAGATATAATCGGGATACTTCTTCAACAAAAACAGATTACGGGACAAGGTATTCCAAACATACTCTTTGATGGTGGTTTGGACATCCCAATTCCATTGAGTATCCAGGTGGGCATCTGCCACCATATAAGCTTTCGCTTTTTTCTCCGGTTTTGCACTCTGTGCATGCATACTACCTGAACAAAGCAGCGCAGATGCTAATAGGATAACTGGTAATTTCATAGTAAAATATTCTATTGTGAATAATACAGATATTTATCAATCGCAAAAATAGCGGCACTTGCCTAAAAGCATACCTATATTTATGCCATAAAAGTGTAATTACATGGCTATGGCTGTAAAACGCACAAAAAAGTCAGAAAAGTATTACTCTTTTTTCTATGCTTCCCAACCATATCCTACCATAATTCTCTATCTTTGCAATACCTAATTAGTCCGATATACAGATATGAAAAACAAACACTACTTCCCTCAAGTTTCACTGCTTATCTGCATCTTATGCTGCTTTCCGCATTTGATTCATGCATACAGTCTACGGCAATTTTCAAACAAAAACGGCTTATCCAACAGTGCTATCTTATCCCTTTACCAGGATCATCAGGGAGTCATCTGGATCGGTTCATGTGATGGTCTGAATATCTTCGACGGCACCAATATCCATGTATATAATCCTGTCAACCCGACGAAAGCCCCATTATCCGGAAACCTGATTAACGACATCATGGAGACTGAAAAGGATGTATTATGGATACAGACCAACTATGGACTGGACCGTCTGGATACCAAACTCCAGATATCCAAAAGCTTTACGGAGTTCAAAGACAAGAACTATATGGCAAAAAGCAGGGATAATGACCTTTTCATTGTAAAAGACGACGGATATATTTATTACTATCAACCGGAAAAACAACTCTTCCAAAAGTTGGAAGTACCTCAAATAGCATTCGGACACGTATTATCCACTATCATCGACAAAAACAATATTCTATGGGTATTCACTTCGAATAATGACACCCGCAGCTATCAGATAATCAAGAATAAAGAAGAGATAGCCCTCACCCCAAACAATCTTTTCAAACATTCCGAACAGTTATTATGGGCATTCGCAGAAGAAGATCTGGTCTATTTCATCGATAAGACCTACTCACTCTATGAATATGACTTCGGAAATCAACAGCAATACTTTATTGCAGATCTCAAAGCAGAAGTCGAAACACGCGGAGAAGTTTCTTCCATCATCAAACAACAAAACGACTATTACATCGGCTTCAAAAGCAGCGGATTGATCGTATTGAAATATATGTCCGATCAGAAAATAAAATACCAGATGCAAGATACAGAAATCCATTCCGGCATCTTCTGTCTGATGAAGGACAAATATCAGGATATTGTTTGGATAGGAACAGACGGACAAGGGGTATACATGTATTTCAATGATGCTTTCTCCATTACCAATACACTGCTGGATACTCCTGTATACCAGATAAACAACCCCGTACGTACCGTTTACTACGACGAGGAACAAACCTTATGGATAGGAACCAAAGGAGGAGGTATATTACGTATCAGGAATTATTCTCCGGAAACCAATGCAGCAGTTTCTTTCGACCGGATTTCCATCAGCAACAGTACCTTAACCGACAACACCGTCTATTGCTTTGCCCCCGGTTCTGCGAACAGGCTATGGATTGGAACGGAAAACGGGCTTAACTACTATTCATACCAGAATAAACAACTGAAAGCGTTTACAGTGATAGCCGATGGAAAGAAGGTGAAATATGTACACTCCATCAACGAATTAAATGATACCACTTTATGGGTATCCACTGTAGGTGAAGGTATCGTAAAAGTTATTTTGGATAAAGCCGGTAGCTCTCCTTCCGTTAAATCGGCTACCAGAATTGTTCTGGATGACGGGCGTATGGCTTCCAATTATTTCTTTACCTCCTTCCAGGAGAATGATTCTATCCTTTGGTTCGGTAATCGTGGCTATGGAGCCTACCGGCTCAATGTCGAAACCGAACAGCTAACTCCATACAGGTTTGATAATGTAGTGAACAGTCAGACAGCCAATGATATTTTCGCCATTTATAAAAATGAGAAAGGATATTGGCTGGGAACCAGTTCCGGACTACTTCACTTCAATGAAGATTACTCACATTATCATGACAGGGCTGACCTTTTCTCAAACAACACAGTACATGGCATTTTGGAAGACCAGCAAAATAACCTTTGGATCAGCACGAATCAAGGACTGGTAAGGTTCAATCCTAAAACCAATACCGGGCAGACTTACGACCGGGAAAACGGACTGGAAGTCACTGAATTCAGTGATGGAGCTTTCTATAAAGACTCGCGGACCGAAACTTTATTCTTCGGAGGGACAAACGGATTTGTTACCGTCAAGCCTAATGCTTATATTATGGCAGACTATATGCCTCAAATAAACCTGAAGGGATTATCTATCTTCGGAAAAGAATACAATATTCATGATTTTCTCCACGACAAAAAAGGAAAGAAGATACTTCAGCTGGATTATAGCCGGAACTTCTTCTGCATCGACTTTATGGCAATAGATTATATAAATGGTAACAATTACTCTTATTCTTACAAATTGGACGAAGTAAGCAGCCAATGGATAGAAAGTGGAACATCGGCCAGCGCCATCTTCTCCAATCTTGCACCCGGACAATATACTTTGTTAGTGAAATACAAGAATAACATGAATGGAAAAGAGTGCGAACCGCAGAAACTTCTGATTCAGATTACTCCTCCCTGGTATTTAAGTAATTGGGCATATATTCTCTATTTCATATTAATCGCTTTGTTCTGCATTCTTGCTGTTTACAGGATAGTTCATCAATACCGCCGGAAGCAGCACCGCATGATTGAGAAATTGAACCGGGAAAAGAAAGAAGAAGTCTATGAGTCCAAGCTGCGCTTCTTTACCAACATCACTCATGAATTCTGTACACCACTGACATTGATTTATGGTCCGTGCGAAAAGATACTTGCCTACCCGCAATCTGATTCGTACATCCGCAAATACGGGAAGATGATACAGCAGAATACAGAAAAACTGAATGGCTTGATTCTGGAACTGCTGGAATTCCGCAGGCTGGAAACCGGTCATAAGGTGCTTTCTATCCAAAGATTATCCGTATCGGACAAACTCCGGAACATAGCGGAATCCTTCTGTGAATTGGCTGAAAATAAGAATCTGAACTATCGGTTGGATATTGAACCGGACATCGAATGGAACACGGATATCAGTTGTTTCAATAAGATCGTTAATAACCTGATCTCAAATGCTTTTAAATATACTCCGGAAGAAGGGAATATCACCATCGGTCTGAAAGTAGAAAACCAGCTTCTAACCCTTAATATATCCAACTCAGGAAAGGGGATAGCGAAAGAGAATCTTGCAAAGATATTCGATCGCTATAAGATATTGGATTCTTTTGAAATGAATGGCAAGAATTCACGGAATGGGCTGGGATTGGCTATTTGTAAGAATATGGTTACTCTGTTGAACGGTGAAATCAATGTCAGCAGTATTCAGAATGAGATAACTACATTTACAGTCACTTTACCGGAACTATCGCCCACTGCACAGGAAGCAGAAACACCCCAAAAAGTGTATGCAACAGGACCTCTGAATACAAATACGGAGCCCATGGAACTGGAACAGACCACTGTTAATTTCGACACTTCCAAGCACACGGTTATGATCATTGACGACGATCCTTCTATGTTATGGTTCGTCTCGGAAATATTTGTAGATAAATACAATGTATTATCTTTCAATAACGCTGCAGAAGCTTTGGCCAGCCTGGAACTGAAGCAGCCGGATCTGATTATTTCAGATGTGATGATGCCTGAAATAGACGGGCTTTCCTTTGCCCAGAAAATCAAGCAAAACAAGTTATGGAGCCATATTCCACTCATTCTACTGTCTGCCCTTCATCACGAAGACGATCAGGTGAAAGGCATTGAAGCTGGTGCAGAAGTGTATGTGACGAAACCTTTCAATGTAAAATACTTAGAGAAAGTAGTCTACCGATTGATTAAAAGAGAATCGGACCTGAAAGAATATTATAGTTCCATATTCAGTTCATTCAAAGTGGAAAACGGGAACTGTATCCACAAAGAAGATCAGGAATTCCTGGATAAGGTGATAGAAACCATAGAAAAGAATATCACAAACCCTGACTTATCCGTTGAACTATTGAGCAGTGACCTGGGCTATAGCACCCGTCAGTTCTACCGTAAATTAAAACCTATAACAGACAAATCTCCTGCTGATATCATCAAAGAATATCGCCTCACAATGGCCGAGCGACTGTTGCTGACAAAGAACTATACCATTGAGGAAATTATGGACAAGACAGGTTTCAATAACCGCGGAACGTTCTATAAGTTATTCTCCCAGCGTTTCGGTATGCCACCACGCCAATATAGGGAACAGCAGAAGGATAGTGTGAAGAAAGAATTGACAGATATGGATTCTATCAACGAATAGCGTCACCGGATAAGAATAAAAAAGGGAAGCTTTACTTCCCTTTTACAATCCTCTTAATATCATTCAATTTATTCAATGCCTCCAGCGGGGTCAGATTATTCACATCCAAATTCAAAATCTCGTCACGTATCTGGCAGAGCACAGGATCTTCCAACTGAAAAAAGCTAAGCTGCATGCCGCCACGCGTCTCTCCTACTTCCGCCATCGGCTTACTTGCAATACCTTGCTGACGATTGTCCGCCTCAAGCTGTTTCAGAATGTCATTCGCACGTTTTACGATACTTTTCGGCATACCTGCCATCTTTGCCACATGGATACCAAAGGAGTGTTCACTACCGCCACGTTCCAGTTTACGCAGGAAAATGACCTTATTATCCACCTCCTTAACGGAAACATTGTAGTTCTTGATACGCTTGAAGCTTTTCTCCATCTCGTTCAACTCGTGATAGTGCGTAGCAAACAACGTACGTGCCTTTGCTTTAGGGTGTTCATGGATATGCTCTACAATTGCCCAAGCAATAGAAATACCGTCGTACGTAGACGTACCTCGTCCCAACTCGTCAAAAAGCACCAGACTGCGCGAAGAAAGGTTATTCAAAATATCAGCCGCCTCGTTCATTTCCACCATGAAAGTAGACTCTCCGACAGAGATATTATCACTGGCACCTACACGGGTAAATATCTTATCTACCAAACCGATATGTGCACTCTCGGCAGGTACGAAGCTGCCAATCTGCGCCAGTAGCGTTATCAACGCCGTCTGTCTCAGCAATGCAGACTTACCCGCCATGTTCGGACCGGTAATGATGATGATCTGTTGCGAGCTACTATCCAGCACCACATCATTGGCAATGTACTTCTCTCCTATGGGAAGTTGCTTCTCGATAACCGGATGTCGTCCCTGGCGGATATCCAGAACATCGTTATCTTCGATGACAGGACGTATATAGTTATTCTCACGTGCCACATTGGCAAAAGACAGCAAACAGTCCAGACGCGCGATCTGGTTTGCATTCACCTGAATGGCAGGAATAAACTCACTTAGAGCCTGCACCAATTCCATGTAGAGCTGGGTTTCCAGTATCAATATCTTATCTTCGGCGCCGAGAATTTTCTCTTCGTACTCTTTCAGCTCTTGTGTAATGTAACGTTCGGCATTGGCCAAGGTCTGCTTACGTATCCACTCCTGTGGTACCTTATCCTTATGTGTATTGCGCACTTCAATATAGTAACCGAATACATTGTTGTAACCAATTTTCAGACTGGGAATTTCAGTCAGTTCACTTTCCCGTTGCTGTATCTGTAGCAGATAATCTTTACCGGAATAAGCTATCTGGCGTAATTCATCCAATTCGGCATTGACGCCTGACTTCATAACACCACCTTTGTTTATCAGCAACGGAGGATCATTATTAATCTCTTTTTCAATGCGGTCACGAATGGACTTACAGATATTCAGTTGTTCACCGATACGGTTCAGACTAGCATTATCCGCCTCCAGACAAGCTTCCTTAATAGGCTCAATAGCCTGCAAAGCTACCTTTAATGCAACTACTTCACGAGGAGAAACACGTCCTACAGCCACTTTAGAGATGATACGTTCCAGATCACCTATCAAATGCAACTGTTCTTCGATCAGTTCTTTGAAATCCGGCTGACGGAAAAAATATTCCACTACATTCAAGCGTTCATTGATAGGCAGTACATCTTTCAACGGAAACACCAACCAGCGCTTCAGCAAACGGGCACCCATCGGACTGATAGTCTTATCAATCACGTTCAGCAAGCTGCTGCCTCCATCATTCATGCTGCCTATCAGCTCAAGGCTACGGACCGTGAATTTATCCAGACGGACGTATTTATCTTCTTCAATACGCGCCAAAGAAGTGATATGCCCGATTTGGGTATGCTGCGTCATGATGAGATATTGCAGGATGGCTCCCGAAGCGATGATACCATTCTTGAGATGCTCTACACCAAAACCTTTCAGATTCTTCGTTTCAAAATGCTTCAGAAGTTTCTCCCGGGCGGTGGTCTCTGTAAATACCCAGTCGTCCAGTTCGAAAGTAAAGAACTTACTTCCGAAATTTCCCTCGAACATCCCCCGCTTACCACGTTCAAAAAGTACTTCTTTGGGCGCGAAGTTATTCAATAGCTTGTCTACATAGTCGAAAGGCCCTTCTGCTGTAAGAAACTCACCCGTAGATATATCGAGAAATGCCACACCGCACGTTCCCTTACCAAAATGTACGGCAGCCAGGAAGTTATTCTCCCGGTAATTCAGTATATTATCATTGATGGAAACACCGGGAGTTACCAGTTCCGTAATACCCCGTTTCACCAGTTTCTTGGTCATTTTCGGGTCTTCCAACTGGTCACAGATGGCTACACGCTTCCCGGCACGTACCAGTTTAGGCAGATACGTATCCAGTGCATGATGAGGGAATCCCGCCATTTCAACAGTCTTTCCTTTACCATTGGCACGCTTAGTCAGGGTAATTCCCAGGATTTCGGCTGCAACAACAGCATCAGTAGAATAAGTTTCATAGAAGTCGCCGCAACGAAACAGCATAACGGCATCAGGATGCTTGGCTTTCAGGTCCAAGAACTGTTTCATCATCGGGGTAAGGACAATATCTTCTTCGCTCACAGTAGTTGTTCTTTATAAATTTATTAATATGCAAAAGTGCAGCTATTTTCGCAGCCATGCAAAGATAATTCTTTTTTAGAAAACAAGTACTGGAGGGACTCAAATCCTTAGTAAGCCTTAACAAAAACAACACTTTTACTAAAACATGTTATAAAACACTCTTTTTTATTTGTTTTATTTGCAGATATCCCAGAAGTCCGTATCTTTGCACTGTGTTTTTCATAGTATTAGATTTAAGGTTAACAAAGGTTGGAGTACAGCGGTACTCCTTTTTTTATGCCCATACTTTACAGGGAGGTTCACAAAAATACCATTTTGATTGAAGTATTGCCAATAATACCCTATTTTTGCAATCGCCACCAAAGAAAATACCTTGTAACATTATGGAAAACAGAATTCATCGTACAGAAATTCAGATATATGTATCCCCCTTTCTCATTGTCATCTTCCTATTAATGAGCATTTCCTCATATGCACAGCAAATAATAGCCAAACAAATGCCTTTTCTGGAGCAGTTGCCTTCCAATGAAGTAATAGACTTACATCAGGATCAGAATGGGTTCATCTGGTTAGGAACTAAAAACGGCTTAGGACGATATGACGGATACCAACTCCAGACTTTCAAATCAGACTTTAACCAGCCTCATTTATTAACCGATGACTTCATCTGGTGTTTTGCTGAAGATGATAATTGCCTGCTGGTAGGAACAAGACAGGGGGTTAATTTGGTGGATAAAAGCAACTATCAGATACGGCCATTCCCAGATACAGAAATCCAGAATACATGGATAAACTTCATGTTGGTAGATAGCCGGAAAGAACTATGGATATGTACCCGTAATCAGGTTTCTCACTATAATTCAGACTATTCATTGAAGAAGCGCTACGGAAATTTGATCCCGGCGGTTCCCAATAATGGTATAAACTCAATATATGAAGATCATTTCGGCAATATATGGGTATGCACATGGGGAGGAGGTTTATATAAGTATCTCAAGAATACAGATACATTTATGAGTTTCCCTACACTCGGAGCGAATAATAATCCGTTTAAAATATTTCAGGACAAAGATGACCAATATTGGATATTGACTTGGGGAGACGGTATCTACCGTTTTCATCCGGATGCAACAGAGGATAGAATGTACACGCATCAAGAAATCTTCAATGAAAAACTGCACCAGCCTGAAACCGCCTTCTTCAGTGTAGTACAAGATGATGTTTACGGCTATATATGGATATTCGGCTACCACGAACTTTATGCTTTCAAAGTGGCGGACGGACATCTGGAAAAAGTGGACCTCAGCTCGTATATGTTCGATTATAACAAAATGTTCAGCCAGATCATCAAAGACAGGGAAGGCAACCTTTGGGCCGGGGCCTATGACAGCGGGTATCACTTGCTAATGGGAAATCCTGCCATAGCTAATAACTTCCTGCCCAAACTGAAAAGACATGTAGGTTTCGACACGAATATAACCACTCTGGGTATTGACCCCAACAACGGGCTCTGGTTCAATCAGGAACGTTGGGGACTCTGCTGGTATGACATAGAACAAGATAAATTCTATGACTACTCGAATACAAATTCCGGAGTGCATAATATAGGATATATCCTCCGTTCGAAACAGCCGGGAGAATTCTGGCTGGGATGCAGAGACCAACCCACCCTCTACAAGGCAAAACTAAACAGTAAAAGAGAAATTGAGTACTTACTGGCAAAGGACTTATATACACCAAAGGGGACTACTGGCAACATTACATCCATGTATGAAGACAGTAAGGGGAATTTATGGGTAGCTACCACCGGACAGCTCTATCTAAAACCGGACAGCAAAGACTTTATCATCCCCGAATTCTCTCTGCCCAACATTACATCTATTGCAGAAGACGGACACGGTAACATCTGGTTGGCAACCGAAGATTCCGGTTTACATAAGGTTTCTTTAGGGGATAAACTGAAACCGATTAAACAATACTCAACCCAGAATTCATCCTTACCCAGTAACAATATTGACAAGATAGTGATCCAGGAAAATCATTTATGGATTGCCACTACTCAAGGTTCCATCCTGCAAATGGATCTCAACTCAGAGATAATGAAGGACTTCAGCAACTCATGCGGAATGACCGGACAGTCTATTTTAGGGATGAAACATGACAGGAATACCCTTTGGATACTAACAAACCGACAATTGACTGCCTATGATATCCAGTCAGATAGATACATTCATTATTCAAATTCAGACGAATCCGTTCAGATAAACTCGTTCAAGAAGGACGTCATAGACTTGTTCAACGGCAAGCTGTATGCCGGTGGGCATGGTGGCCTTGTATCGATGGCTTCCTCAAAATTCCCATCTAAGAAGATCAATTCCAATCCGGTCATCATAACAGATATCAAAGTATCCAATAATTCTTTCTTCTTCAATCCCCAACGCCAGTCGAATGATTTATCAACCCGAAGCATCTGGTTGGAGCCCGAAGATAACAATCTTGAAATCTTCTTCTCCGCTCTTCAATTTACAGCAACATCGAGAATAAGATACGCCTACAAGATGGATGGTGTGGACAAAGAGTGGGTATACACCGAAACCGGTAATCGGTCGGCTTTCTACAATAAAATTCCTAAAGGATATCATACTTTCAAGGTACGCTCTACAGATGAATACGGCTACTGGAAAGACGACGTCACAGAACTACGTATCTATAAAAAGCCGGCTTGGTACGAAACATGGTGGGCATACGGTACCTATATAACTCTCATCATTCTGATCCTTTATTCCATCATGTTCTATTACCTGCACAGGATAAGACGGTCCGACCAGGTTAGATTCCAGAAAGAACTGACCAAGACTAAACTGGAATATTTCACCCATATAAGCCATGAACTGCTCACCCCGCTCACTACCATCAGCTGCGTAGCAGATGATTTGGAAGAAACAAAGGCATCTCCACAGGAAGATGTACATATATTGAAAAGTAATGTGCTCCGCTTAAAACGCTTAATCCAGCAAGTGCTAGATTTTCGGAAAGTAGAAAACGACTCGTTTGTACTCACCCCTACCTATGGCAATATCAGCAGCTTCATCCGTGAAATCTACCATACAGGCATACGACCGATCATTGAAAAGAAAAACCTTCATTTCAGTCTTCATCTGGAAGAAAAAGACATTTGGGGATATATGGACTTTGACAAAATAGACAAGGTTCTGTACAATATACTCTCGAATGCGGCCAAATATACACCTGCCGATAAAAAAGTAGAGCTGAATGTATCGACTCTGCAAAAGGATAATTCCCGATTCCTCCGGATAGAGGTGCAGGATGAAGGAATCGGCATAGATCAGAAAGAAATATCCAAGATATTCACTCCATTCTATGTGAACAAAACAGCTTATGCACCTCAATCAAACGGTGTAGGGCTTTCATTAACCAAGAAACTGGTGACCTTGCATAAAGGAGACATCCAGGTAGAAAGCAGCATCGGAGAAGGTTCCAGATTCACTGTTCTAATCCCTATCGACCGAAATTATTATCCGGAAATAAAGGACATTATCGAAACCAGTGAAATACCGTCAACAGTACCGAATGAAGCAACAGAAGATACAGAAGAGAAAGAAGATACGATATTATTGGTAGATGACAATGAAGAGTTCCTGCTATTGATGAAAAGAAAGTTGGCAACACACTACAATATACTCACTGCTACGAATGGAAAAAAAGCATTGGAAATTGTAAGAAGCGAAGACGTAGACCTGATGGTCAGCGACTATATGATGCCCGAAATGGATGGAATCGAGCTCTGTGCAACAATGAAACAGGACATCAACACCAGCCATATACCGGTATTGATGCTTACGGCAAAAAGTTCAGTGGAAGACCAAGTGAGATGTTTCAATGCAGGAGCAAACGGATACCTGACGAAACCATTCGATATGAAAATGCTTAATGCACGCATTGACAATCTGATGAAATCCAACCAGAAGCGACAAGAGAAGTTCAGAGTCGATACGGAAATCAATGTTGTAGCACTGGAATATCAGAGTACTGACGAGCAGTTCCTGGAAAAAGCCATCGAATGTATAGAGCAACATCTGATTGAAACCGAATTTGATATAGATACTTTTGCCTCGGAACTCAACGTTTCCAAGTCCACTCTAAATAGAAAAATGAAAGCAATGACCGGTCTCTCCCCAGTAGAGTTTATTCGAAACATCCGGCTTAAACATGCATGTACACTCCTGAAAAAGCCTTTCATTAATGTCTCCGAGGTTGCCTATGCGGTTGGTTTCAGCAATCCAAAGTATTTCACGAAGTGTTTTAAAAAGGAATTTGACGTGACGCCTACCGAATATCAGAAAAAGGAAGAAGATAAATAAACGACTTACCCGTTGGCGGAGTTTATTGCTCATCATTTTATTCCTTTCATTTTCCGTTTTGAATTCCTCCAACCAATTGCTACTTTATTATTTGCTTTCCCCTATACTACAACAAAATCCCTCTCCAGCAACAAGTGTATTTTTGACGCAGTTAAGGTATACAAATAACGCATTCCCCGCTCTGTACCCCTTTCTGCCTCATTTGAGTACTCCTCCCTGTTCTTTTCTATATTTATTTGCATCGGCCTTAAAGACCGCAAACCAACAACAAGGATAAAGAGTTTCAGTGACCAATCCTTTTAATAATAATATATATGAAAGACAAATTTCTTAAATCAATCCAAAGAAAAAGCTGGCTGTTGCTGGCCCTGTTCTTCATCAGCAGTTGTAGCAATGAAGACATCGTGAAACATCCCGTCATCACCAACAAGTATGATCCCTCAAAGCCTCAGGCACTGACCGGCTTTATCCCGGAAAAAGGAGGAATAGGTGACAAAATCATTGTTCAGGGAAACTTCGGTACAGACCTATCCAAGATGAAAGTGATCTTTGCCGATACCAAAGAGGCTAACATCATATCAAGTGACGGAACTTCTATTTACTGTACCGTACCTAAACAACCGGGCGGTAATAATTCTGTTAAAGTCGTTGTAGACGATAAAGAGCTTACCATCGACAAGACATTTGCCTACACGCAGGTACAGAAAGTTTCTACAGTTTGCGGAACCTACAATAAAAGAGGAGATACCGATGGAAACATCTACGATGCACTATTCAATAATGTATTTGCTGTCGGTATAGTGGCAGGAGATAACATTGTAGCAGTAGAGTCGGATAAACAACGGGTACGCCTGATTTCAGAGAGCGAGAACCTGGTTACAACCCTGATAAGCGGATTCAAAGCAGGTAAACCTGCAATCAATAAAACCCGTGATAAAATGTACTTTATTGATGTCAAATCAGCTAAAGTATATATCCTGCGCCGTGAAAATAGCTGGCAGCCGGAGCTATTGCGCGAAGGTATCACCGAATTATCCGCCAACAATGGTGAAACCTGGTCCTGCATTATTGACGATGAAGAAAAATACCTCTATACAAGAAATCACCTGGGGATCTTCGTACGTATCAATCTGACAGAAAAAGATGATAGCGGACAGTACAAAGTAGAAAAACTCCTTGAACACCGCTGGGACTTTGAAGCTTGGGTTTCCGACCATTGTAGCTATCTGGCTTATAGCCGTGTAGAAGATTGCTTCTATTTTGCAGAAGACAGGACACATGCTGTATACCGGATTAAACAGAACGCTGACGGCACATGGTCGGACGAAAGATATGCCGGAAACGGCTGGCCTAATCAAACCAATACGGAAGGTTATCGGGAAGACATACAGTTTGCCTGGCCAAATGGAGTAACTGTTGACAATGAGGGCAACATATATGTAGTAAACGCAGGCGGACAATCCATCCGAAAGATATCCTACCCGGATGGCTACGTAACAATTGCTGCTGGTGGCACCATGTCGGGCGAGACTGAAACAGACGGACTCCCACTGGAATGTACATTCCTATATCCCAAAGATATAGCTATGGATTCTGAAGAAAACTTCTATATAGCCGGAGGTGCAGGATTGAATGTGCGTAAACTCGCTATAGAATAAACTCCTTCCCGTAAATCAATAAATAAACTAATATATGAAAAATAGATTTTTCCTTATACTTTCATTCCTATTGCTTGCAAGTGTGTTTCCACTTGCCGCACAGAATGGTTTCACCGTATCCGGTATTGTGATGACGGAGCAAGGTGAAGAATTACCCGGTGTTACGATTCAATATAAAAACAATCCCTCCAAAGGAGCTATCACGGATGTTGATGGTAATTTCCGCATGGACAATGTTCCCGCCAATACAGTATTGGTGTTTACCTACATAGGTTATGCGCCCCAGGAACTGGTGGTAAACGGAAATAAAACCAAGCAAAAGATTGCACTGAAAGAAATTGTAAATGAAACCGATGAGGTAGTGATTGTAGGTCGCGGTACTCAACGTAAAATCTCGGTAGTAGGTGCGGTAACTAACGTAAAGGCATCTGATTTACAAGTTCCTTCATCCTCGGTAACAAACATGCTGGGAGGTCGTGTACCGGGCATCATTGCCGTAACCCGAAGCGGCGAGCCTGGCAATGACTTTTCTGAATTCTGGATTCGTGGTATCAGTACTTTCGGTGCAGGTGCATCCGCTTTAGTGTTGATTGACGGTGTGGAAGGCGACCTGAATATACTTGATCCTGCCGATATTGAAAGCTTCACCATCCTGAAAGATGCTTCCTCTACAGCTGTATATGGTGTACGCGGTGCCAACGGTGTGGTACTCGTTACAACAAAGCGCGGTAAATCGGGTAAACTGAATATCAGTGTGAAAAGTAATGTCGGGCTTTCCTATTCTGCACGCAATCCCGAATATGTGGACGGATATACGTACGCACAACTAGCCAACGAAGCCTCCGTCGTACGAGGTGGACGTCCCGTATACAGTAATGCCGAGTTAAACCTGATAGAAACAGGACTGGACCCGGATTTATATCCCAATGTAAACTGGCGTGATGTTATGCTGAAAGATTATGTATGGAACAATCAGCATCACATTAGTATTAATGGTGGTGGAACGAATGCACGTTACTACATGAGTGTGGGTCTTCAACATAAGGATGCCATCTATAAGCAAGATAAAGGAATTAAAAACTATGATAACAGTGTAGGTTATAATAAATACAATTTTCGCGCAAATATCGATGCTAACCTAACCAAAAGTACTATTATTGAACTGGGCTTATCAACAGAGATTGTAACCAATTCTTTCCCCGGATATGCCAATGATACGAAAGCCTTGTGGCAAACACAAGCCAACCTGACCCCTGTGACCGTTCCGGTACTTTATTCGGATGGTTCGCTTCCAGCCTACGGTGCCAGTGCTGACCAACAGAACCCATATATCTTACTAAACTATACAGGTTATAAGAAGAAAAATGAAACGACAAGTAGTATCCGCCTACGCCTTGAACAAGATTTTGACCAATGGATAAAAGGTCTGAAGGCAGAAGCCACCATGTCAATCAATAATTACTCAGCCTTAACACAGTCTCAAACAAAAACTCCGGCGCTCTACTATGCACAAGGAAGAAACAAAGACGGCTCCTTAAATCTGATAGAAAAAGTAGCCAAAACAGATGATAAATACGAGTCTACCAATCTGTCTACACGGAAAATCTATTTTGACGCCCGTGTTAACTATAACCGCCTGTTCAATAATGATCATCGCGTAACCGGATTAGCCGATTTTTATATGGAAGACTTCATAACCGGTGAAGCGCAAACACTTATCGCATCTATCCCAAAACGGTATACAGGTTTGGCTGGGCGTGCAACCTACTCTTACAAGGATACCTATTTCCTGGAAGGTAACATCGGCTATACCGGTTCAGAAGCATTTGAGAAAGGACAGAAGTTCGGCGTATTTCCAGCCATCTCAGCAGGTTGGGTACCTACACAATATGAATGGGTGCAGAAGAACTTGTCTTTTATCAATTTCTTCAAGATCAGAGCTTCGTATGGTATCGTAGGTAACGACCGACTTGGTAACGACACACGTTTTCCGTTCCTTTCTACCATGACCGAAGGTAGTGGAGCCGGTATCTGGGGAAGTGGCAAGAATATAGCAGAAAGCCAGGAGGCGTCCCAAAACTTACGCTGGGAAAAAGCAAAGAAGTTCGATATAGGTATTGACGGACAACTATTTAATAGTAGTGTGGAGTTTACAGTCGACTTTTTCAGTGAACGCCGTACGGGAATTTTCCAGCAACGTGCAAGTATTCCCGATGAAATGGGATTGGCTACGCTGCCTTGGGCAAACGTAGGCGAAATGAAAAGTTGGGGAGCGGATGGTAACATCTCATACACTTACCGGTTCAAAAATGATATGAGCCTGACAGGACGCGCCAACTTCACTTACTCTAACAATAAACTGCTTGAATACGAACAAAGCGGAATTAAATATCCCTACCAAGCATGGAAAGGAACACCTTGGGGAACTCAACGCGGATTAGTTGCCTTAGGACTATTCAAAGACCAGGCAGATATTGATTCAAGCCCCAAACAAACCTTCGTAACCAGTGTAATGCCGGGTGATATCAAATACAAAGATATCAATGGCGATGGTAAAATTGACAGTTACGATGAAGTACCTATCTGCTACTCCAATGTTCCACGTCTGCAATACGGTTTCGGTCTGGAATTCCATTGGAAAAGACTGACTGTAAGTGCCCTGCTTGAAGGAGTAGGCCAAGTGAACTTTCTGTATGGAGGCAGTGGTTTTCACCCTTTCAACGGTGGACAAACAGGAAACGTACTCAGCATTGTAGCGGATGCCAGCAATCGCTGGACACCGGCTTCTTATTCCGGAACCAAAGACACGGAGAATCCGAATGCCCGTTTTCCGCGTCTCACCTACGGAGAAAACAAAAACAATAGTCAGACATCCACATTCTGGATTGCAGACGGATCTTATGTACGCTTGAAGAATGTACAGATTATGTATGACATCACTCTGCCATGCTTCAAGAAGATCGGCTTGCAAGGTTGCCAGATCAGCTTGATCGGTGATAATCTTCACTGCTGGGACAAGATCAAACTATGGGATCCGGCACAAGCGTCTGACAACGGTGCGGTTTACCCGCTGCAACGTGTATTTACCATACAGGCAAATCTTCAGTTCTAAACCTAAAAAACGATATGATTATGAATACCAAATATACATTTAAAGCTCTTCTTTGCGGCATATCCATCTGGGCAGGGATGAGTCTCGGATTAACCTCATGCGAGTCTTATCTGGATGTGGATTCTTACTTCTACGACCAGACAAATATTGATTCAATCTTTCAAAGTAAAGTTCGCGTCAATGAATACATTAATGGCATTGCCACCATACTACCGGATGAAAGTAAACTGTTCACCTCCTCTTATTTCCCGTTCGGCATGGGTTCCGACGAATGCTTCGCATCGTGGGCGGACGATTATGGGAAAAATGAGAAAGACCCTTACAGACATGCCGCAATGGCTCTGTTGCTGGGAGATGAAACTCCCCAAAGCGCGAACTATAATAACTGGGGAAGCTTTTATAAAGGTATCCGCAAAGCCAACATCGTGTTGACCCGCATCAGCGAATGTAAAGATTTGTCAGATATGGAACGCCGTGACTATACAGGACGCACTTACTTCTTGCGCGGATATTTCTATTTCAGTTTGCTGCGCCAATACGGACCGGTGCCTATCGTTCCCGACAAGCCTTTCGATGCCGATACCCCATCCGACGAAGCCTCTATCGAACGAAGCACATACGATGAGTGCATAGACTACATCTGTAGTGATATGGAAAAGGCGGCGGAGTTCCTCCCGGATTCCCGTACACAACAATTCCAGTACATTGCAAGCAAAGGTGCAGCATTAGCGGTAATCTCTCGCCTACGCCTTTATGCGGCAAGCCCATGGTATAACGGAAATACCCGCTATGCGGACTGGAAAACAGCCGATGGGCGGAATTTCATTTCTCAAAACAATGATAACTCTAAATGGGGTGTAGCCGCTGTAGCTGCCAAACGAATCATTGATATGGGAAAATACGCACTCTTTACAACTGCCCGTACAGAAAGAACACAGGAACTCCCGTCCAATATTTCACAGGCCGGTTTCCCTGACGGGGCCGGTAATATCGATCCTTACGCATCTTACAAGAGCCTGTTCGATGGTTCTGTGAATGCAGAGTTAGTTCCGGAATATATTTATTATTGCAATGCCATAGTGAAAGAGAACTCTCCTCAATGGCTGGCGACCCCTACCGCTCTGGGAGGTGCCAACGGTATAAACCTCTGTATGGATTTGATTGATTCCTATAAAATGATAGATGGATATGACATCCACCATTCCAGCGCAAACTATCCTTACCCTGATGCCTCTCATGCAGGTGACCCGATAGATATTGCTTACAGGGTATCTGACGGCTATACCGTGAATGGCAATGTAGCCAAAGTAGATGCTTACCGTGAACCTCGCTTTTACGCAACCATAGGATATAATCATTGTATCTGGCCTGGAACTTCTTATGTAGGCAATGACCCGGTGACCAATGTAGAAGTGACTTATTACTCTGATGGTAATGCAGGCCCGCTTCCCGAATACCCGGACAATTACAACCGTACAGGCTATACTCTCCGTAAATACATCAATCAGGAAGATAACATGAAAGGCTCCTGTCGTGCCAAAACATTTGCCGTATTCCGCTATGCGGAAATCCTCCTCAATTATGTAGAGGCATTAAATGAATTGGAAGGAAGTTATACGGATGAGGCCACAGGTATCACCGTGACCCGTAATACAGAAGAAATAAAGAAGTATTTCAATATGATACGTTATCGTGCCGGTATGCCGGGCATTACCGATGCCGAACTGAACAGTAGAGACGATATGCGTGAAGCTATTAAGCAGGAACGTAAAGTGGAGTTTGCCCTCGAAGGGCTTCGCTACCATGATTTACGCCGTTGGGGCGATGCGGACGCAGCTTATAATACAAAGATTATCGGCTGGAACACCAAAGCCAGAGTAAATAACCGTACCGGATTCTACACCCGTACAATATGGGATTCAGAGAGAATACAGAAGCGTGTATTTACACAGAAGATGTACTTCTTCCCCATCCCACAGACAACGTTGGATCATAATGCAAAACTGGTTCAGAATCCAGGCTGGTAATTAACTTTAATATTAAGACAATTATGAAAAAGCATATTTTATTTTCATTAGCAATAGGTTCGCTCTTTGTACTCACCGGATGTGAGAACACCAATGTTTGGGAAGAGGAACAGTATATAAAACAAGCCTATCTCGTAGGTATCGGAGAAGAAGGAGCATTAGTGACCCGCAACGTCAACTATGCGGACGAAAGTGCAGAAACTTTCGTATCGGTAGGCACCAGCGGCTCATTGAATCCGGATGGGGACATTCACTGTACATTGATTGAAGATCCCTCAGGCATCACTTCTTACAATCAAAAATATAAATCGAGTACGGAAATCCAATATCAGGCACTTCCTACGGCTAATTACAACATATCTTCAATGAATGCAGTGATCCGTGCCGGAGAATCTTATGCCCGCATACCTGTTGCCATCCACCCGGAAGGATTACATTGTGATTCCTTATACGCCCTTCCGCTGAAAATGGAATCTTGCAAAGAGTACCCTGTTGCACAAGCTGAAACAGTGGTTCTGTTCGCTATAAAGACCTACAACAACTACTCGGGATACTACAATTACATCGGTACCAACAACGGAGCTTCCTTTAGTTTGATTCGTAATGCCGTTGCCGTAAACAAGAACACAATTCGTATTTATTATACAGGCACTGAGGAACTGGCAAGAGCGAAAGATACCGGACTCACCATTACAGTGAACGAAGATAACACACTCAGCCTTGCCGGATGGAAGAACCTGAATGTTACAGAGGGAAGCGGAAGCTACGATCCCCAAAACAAAACATTCAGTTTTACATGCAAGGTGAATGGGAATGAAGTGGAAGCCTATTTAATATCGGCAACGGCAAACGAAGAATAATCGTAACCGGAAAGGATATATTAAAAACCACCACAGATTATATAGATAAAAACAGATACTTGCTTCTTCAATATAAACAATCTGTGAGTATCAGTGTAATCCGTGGTGAATTATTAATTACATAAATGAACTATTATCATGAGAGAAAAAAACATCAAAAGAGTGTTCTTGTGTTGTCTCACCGCTTTGGCTGTTAATACCTATGCCCAGAATTTCAACTGGGTCAGCAGTACAGAAGGCAACACTTGGAAACAATCAAAAGTGAAATTACAATCGAGCGCCGGCCAAACCCCGCTTTTAGATATCAGCGGAACGGAAGAAGGCACCACATTCAAAGCATGGGGAACCACCTTCAACGAACTGTGCTGGGATGCCTTGAACATGCTCACCCGTGATGAACAGGACGACCTGTTGAAGAAAATGTTTTCCCCTGAAGGAGAACTTCGTTTCAACAGAGGCCGTATTTCGATGAATGCCAATGACTATGCCCGCGACTGGTATAGCTGCGACGAAGTATCAGGCGACTTCCAACTGAAGTATTTCAATATCAACCGTGATAAACTGGCTATTATCCCCTTTGTCCGTGCAGCGCAAAAGTATAATCCGGGTATGACTTTCTGGATGTCTCCCTGGTCACCTCCCAGCTGGATGAAAATTAACAATGACTATCCGGTTCGCAGTGACAGGACTAATAAGATGTCGCCTCTGTCTGATGTAGTACTCTATGAGGATAATACGGAGACACGCGATAACGTCTTCCCCCGACAACTCGCAGTGAATGACTACATGATTCAGGACCCACGCTATCTGCAAACTTATGCCAACTTCTTCTGTAAGTTCATTGATGCTTATAAAGAACAAGGAATTCCCATCGATATGATCATGTATCAGAATGAAGCATACAGTTATACCCCGTATCCCGGTTGTGCCTGGACAGCTGAGGGTACCGTACGTTTCAACGTAGAGTATCTGGCGCCCACATTAAAGAAACATCATCCGGAAGTAGCTCTCTACCTTGGTACTTTCAATACCAACCGCTATGACTATGTTGATAAAATACTTTCCGATCCACGCATGCCGCAAAGCGTTCAGGGAGTTGGCTTTCAGTGGGAAGGAGGACAGATACTGCCTAAAATACGTGCCAAATACCCCCAGTACAAGTATATGCAGACAGAAAGCGAATGCGGTGGGGGCACCTTCGACTGGAGAGCGGGCGAACACACCTTCCATCTGATTAATCACTATCTGGGTAATGGCTGCGAAGAGTACACCTTCTGGAACAATACCCTCTGCGATAACGGTGAAAGTCCCTGGGGTTGGAAACAGAATGCTTTGATACATATTGATTCAAAATCCCGTACGGCAACTCTTACACCGGAGTATTATGCAGTAAGACATTATAGCCAGTTCGTAACACCCGGTTCACGCGTTATAGCCTACAAGCCTTCAACAGAAGGAAGAACACCGGTCTTGGTAGTGGAAACTCCAGAAAAGAAAAAGGTAGTGATAGCCGGAAACTTTAATGATGAGGCTAAAAAAGTAACCGTGAAGTTACGGGACCGTTACCTGAACATTGAACTTCAACCACACTCTTTCAATACATTCGAAGAGAAATAAATTTCTTCAATGAAATGATAAGCAAGTGAGCATAATTAGTTTATGCTTTGGGAGTATCTGTCATGCTAAGCGTAGTCGAAGTATCTCCTCTCTTGAAATGATGAAGAGAATGAGATCCTTCGATAAGCTCAGGATGACAGATAGTATCAGATAATTAAGCACGAATATTTAATGATAACTACAAGCATTATTGATCAGCCATCATTTCTTACCTGTGAGACTTTTGTTTCTTATCTGTGAGACTTTTGTTTCTTACCTGAGAAACTTTTGTTTCTTGCCTGAGAAACTTTTGTTCCATAGGCAAGGCACTTTTGTTTCAATAGGAAGAAACAAAATAGAACAAATAGAGGTGCGACAAAGCACTATTGTTTCAAATACTCTGAGGGCAATACCCCAAACTCTTCCTTAAAGCATTGCCGGAAATAAACCACGCTGTTTATACCTACCCTGAAAGCAACTTCGGAGATATTATACCTGCCTTCCAAAAGCAACCGTTCAGCATGCTGCATTTTTATCTTACGAACATATTCATTGGTAGACAAGCCTGTCAAAGCTTTCATCTTGCGATACAGCGTAGACTTACTCATACACATATTATCAGCCAGATAACCTATGTCAATCTTCTCGGATGACAACCGGGCTTCTATCAGCTGATTTATCTTCTCAATAAACTCATTATCCAGTTTATTCAAAGACTCTGCCAATAAAGCACGTTTCTCATCCATATTATGATGTGGAGTACTGGTATTAAAACGCTCTGTCAGCCGCTTGCGGGATTCAAGCAAATTGTTGATACGACTATGCAGGAGAGTAGCACTGAAAGGTTTCGTCAGATAAGAATCGGCTCCCACCTGATATCCCTCTTCTTTATCCTGCAACGAATCTTTAGCAGTCAACAGAATAATGGGAATGTGACTGGTGCGCACATCTTCTTTCAATATTTTACACATCGTAATTCCATTCATCATAGGCATCATGATATCACTCACAATGATATCAGGAATACTATTTAATGCCTGCTCCATCCCCTGTTCGCCATTCGCCGCTGTTTTCACTTCAAAATCATCAGAGAAGGATTCAGCAATATAATTGCAGATGTCCTGATTATCTTCCACTATCAACATAATACGCTTTCCACCGGAAGCTGACTCAGGAATCTCTTCTTTTTCTTCCTTTTCATCTACGGTTCTTTCCGGTGAATCGGCATGTAATACATGAGGATAAGTATTATCAGTCAATAGACTGAAATAGAAGGTACTACCTGTGCCTAAGGTACTCTCCACCTTTATTTCCCCCTCATGCAACGTCACCAGATTTTTCACCAGTGCCAGGCCGATACCGGTACCCGAAGCCTGATGATCGCCTCCTTCCTGATAATAACGATTAAAGATATGGGGTAATGCCTCAGGAGTAATGCCAAAACCTGTATCACTTACTTTTATTTCAGTATAACTGATATTATTCCGTACCACATTGTGCAATCCCAGGGTGATAGAACCCTTCTCGGTATATTTAATAGCATTAGAGATCAGATTATCCAGGATAATAGTCACTATCTCTTTATCAAAGTATAGAGGCATATCCTCTTTTTCCAGTTCGATGCGAAACTCAATATCCGGCTTACGATTCAGTTCTTTATATTTAAGTCCTATTTCGTATACTAGATTGGCAATATTGTCATGAGCCACACAAAGCTTCTTATTCTGTGTTTCCGTCTTTCTGAATTCCAGTATCTGGTTGATCAGATTCAATAATCGTATGGCACTTTGATGGATAACTGATATCTTCTGGGCATCCTTGTTGGAAAGCGAATTACTCTTCTGCATATCTTCCAGTGGGCCCAGTATCAATGTCAGCGGTGTACGAAGTTCATGCGTGATGTTGGTATAAAAACGCAGACGCTCCTGATTCAGTTCCTGCTCTTGCACATGATTCTTTTTTTCCAGATCGTACAGAACTTCCATATCAAGCTTCTTCTTGTAAGCATAAAGAATGAAGAACAGGATGGCTCCACTCAACAACACATAGCTGCATTTCGCCCACCAGGTAAGCCACAAAGGCGGAACAATATGGATATCCAAAGTTGTAACCTCATCCGACCATTCCTGGTTCTTGATACGGGTTTTTACCATGAAATGATAATCACCGGGAGGCACATTACGGAAGGTTACGCTATTGGGGTCTGTCACCGTATACCATGCATCTTCCAGTCCTTTCAGCATATAGGCATACTCCACCTGGTTGACCAATGCATAGTTCCGTATATTAAAAGTAATATTAAAGCTATTCTGCATATACTTCAGCCTTACTTTCGACTGACCGTCAATACTGACCACTTCTTCATTGTCTCCCATATTACCCAAAGGAGCAAATATCTTCATTTCCGTGATAACAGCCGCAGGAGACTCACGCTTTGTCAGAACAAAATCCGGATTGAAGTGGCAAAGTCCATTGATGGAACCGAAATAAATCTCTCCATTCTGATCCTTAGCTACACTGCCACTCATAAAATTTCCCATCGGCACATTATCCCAATGGTCATAGTTATAGAAAACATCCTTATCCCGCAACAGACAACTGATTCCCTTATTGGTGCTCACCCAGATATTATGATTCGCATCTTCCGTTATAGCACGTATATGTGTATTGGTTAAGCCTTCTTCACGGCGGTAAACCTTATATCCCCAATCGGATGGCGAGGAGAAACACACCAAACCTTCTCCTGTCCCGACCCATACATTCTTCCTGCTGTCTTCATAAATTGCATTGATGGTATTGGAAGGGAACAGGTTCTCCATATTAAAGAGCTTGATATCCTGCAACTCATCATCTCCTATCCCCAGGCCACTCCCAAAAGAACCGATCCACAGACGTCCCTGAGAGTCCTTCATAACGCACCGCACCAGATTGTTCTCAAACTCATAATGTCCCACGATCTTCTTATCAGCCAGACTAACTTTGTAGATACCACGACTGGTACCAATCCACAGAATATGCCGGTCGTCTTCATAGAACGAACGGATATCCTCGTGCTCTAATTCTTTAAGGAAGTTCCGGTGGAATATCTTTCTCTTCGAATCGTAATAATTCACTCCACCCATAAATAAGCCGAACCACAGATTATCTTCCGAGTCGCGCAGTGAGGCCAGCACAGAGTTTCCACTCATATCTTCAATCTCTTCCTGATAAACGGATACCCGTTTACCTTGATCAAAGACATTGATTCCTCCCCCATCTGTTCCAATCCACAATTTACCTTGGCTATCCACACAAACGCTGCTTGCCGTTTTATTATTCAGGCGACTCATTGAATTCTGATTGGGAGAATAGTAATAACCGCCAAACAAAGGTGGCTCATAGCTTAAGAAATTTATGCCACCACCCCATACACCCGTCCAGATATTCTTGAATGAATCCTGAAAAATGCACCTCGTACTTGAATTAGAGAGACTGTATCCGTCATCTCCTTCCCTGATATAATGAAATTGAGTCTGTTCGGGTAGCAGGAACAAACGCTGCGATAAATCCATTATGGCTATTCCGCCAAATTCCATAGCTATCCACAACTTATTCCCGTCAAGCTGCTTAATGTCGTAGATATAGTGCGAAAGATTCCCGTCTGAATTAAACTGGATGAAATTCTCTGATTCAGGATTAAACAATGCCAGACCTTTGTTTGTCCCTACCCAGATATTATTATTCAGATCCTTATATACGCATCTCACTTCATTACCCGGCAAGCTGTGCCGATCACCCGGATCATGCACGAAGTTCTTCGCCCTTTTATCTTTAATGGAAAGAATACTAAAACCATTATGGACATGACCTACATATAACTTACCATTCCCCCCATCAGCAACAGTCCAGATGTTATCACTGACAAGCCCCGGTATATTTGCTGTATTATAATGAGAAAAGTGACCGGTTTCTTTATCAAAATATTCAATTCCTTTCCAATAAGTTGTCACCCACAGATTTCCATCAGCAGCGGCAATAACATTGGTTACGTCATCCGTAATGATACTTTCAGGCACAGCCTCATTATGCCGGTAGAATGTAAAGGTGTCCTTTACATAATTATAAGCATTCAACCCCGCCCTCTGTGTGCCAATCCATAAGATGGAATCCTTCGGATCATCCAGCAGGCAGTTCAGTTCATTCCCCGTAATACCATAGCCATTCTTTGTTTCATTCTTATAGTAAGTAATGAAGCGCGTTCCATCGAACTTATTCAAGCCCTCTTCAGTCGCAAACCATAAAAAGCCCTCTTTGTCCTGGGCTATACTAACCACATAGTTATTGGATAATCCCTTCTCAATTCCCAATTGCCTGACAGCATAAGGTTGTGCCGTCAGAAGGGCAGGTAACAACAGTAAGTAAAGTAATAATCTGCTTTTCATGACATCAATTTTCTATTGCAATCCAAAAGTATAAATAAATTCTTTATTTCAGATACACAAATCGTTCATTGCAAGATTTACATCCCCTCACTGCAAGATTTATGCAGTTCAAGAAAACTAAGATAGCTTACATTTGCATTATCTAAAAGTGATATTTTAGTAAAGAATGTATCTAATTGTTTAACTTTAAAAGTAATATGTATGAAGAAGAAGCATTTATTCAATGCCGCCCTACTCTGGGCATTCTTATCACTGACTTTATGGACTACAGGATGTAGCGACGATGATGGCTATCCTGATGTGGACGGACAGGCACCTTCCATAGAAATGACACTTGAACACATTCAGACTGCAAATGGTCGCACATTTACACTGGAAGGAACGATTAAAGATGCTGATGGTATTTCAACCATTCAACTGCAATGTGCCGACCTGAACCTCAACAAAACAATCGATTTGATCGAGATTTATGAGAAACCTCTCGAAACTTACGAATTGAGCTACGACTTCAAAATTCAACCGGATGAAATCGGTGAGCAGTTCACCGTAAAAGTTACCGTAACCGACGTAGGCGGACGTACTGTTTCACAAGATGTACTTGTAACGTTGGACGGAGACTTTGAAGATCCAGTATTCGTTATTGCACCCGAAAAGGGTGGTATGGTCACCGTATTGCTGAGAGAAGGTGAAATCCCTACACTCAACATGAATATCTCGATAACTGACGACCGCGGACTGGATTATCTATTGGTAAATATCGAAGGCATCGAAGGATATGAAAACCTGAAAATAGATGCTGATGGTGAAAAAGCTTTTGAGCACTCATTCAACATCACAATGCCTAATGAAAAGAAGGACTATCCGATGACACTTACTGCTGTCGACAAGACAGGAAAAAGCACAATGATAGAATGTACCGTATCTGTAACCGATGTGCAAGATTTCGAAAAGATGTATCTGGCAGACGTAGCTACCGAAGCAGAACTAAACAGCGATGTATTCGGCGTACCGATGCGCATAGATCATGTGGGCGAATTCCAATATCAAGCTCTCTATTATTGCCAGAAAGCTAATACGGAAATCTTCTTCTTACCGCAAAAGACAAGCTTTTCTCCTGTTTGTTATGGTATTGATCCAACAGATGAAGCCATGCTGACCGATGATCCGGCACTGGCTAAACCAATTGTACTGACAGAAGCTAATGTATACTATAAAATCAATATCAATATCTTGCTGAAGACGTATGAAATGGAAACTTATTCACTTGCAGAAGCTGTAGACCCATGGCCTGCAAGCATGAAATACGGCTTACCTACCATGGATAAATGGAACAACAACAGCGGTGAGATGATGGACTTTACGTTCGGTCTGACATCTGACAATCCTACCGGAGTAGTCTCCTTCAAACAAGATGCCACTAACCCGCACTTGTTCTACAATGAGCCTATGTCACTGACAGCAGGAGAGTCAATGAACTTCATTATTCACAACTATCACACAGACCAATGGTGGAACTTTGTTCGCTGGTGCAGCGATACTGAAGAAGAGCCTGAAATATTCGGCTATTACACCGGAAGTGCATTTAAAAATTCCAATTACACCGGTCCCACTACAACACAAGATGTATGGTCTAAACCCAAAGTGACTGTAACCGGCACCTATCAATTCTGGTTTGATTCCCACCTGGGTAGAGCGAAATTAGTACGAGTAAATTAACCTAATAATAGTCTGACAAATGAGAAAGCAACTATTAATTGCATGTCTTTTGTTACTGTCAATATGCAGCTATGCACAACAGATAACAGTAAAAGGTATAGTGACTTCAGCTACGGATAAGGAACCCTTAATCGGAGCTACAATTCAAGTGAAAGGCAGTGGAACAGGTACCATCACAGGCATCGATGGTGATTATACACTGATGAATGTTCCTGCAAACGCTATACTTGTGTATTCTACCATCGGTTACCAGACACAAGAAATCAAAGTAAACGGACAGACCACCATCAACGTTGTGTTGTCGGAATCTGCCGAACTACTGGACGAAGTGGTGGTTATCGGATATGGTGCCGTGAAAAAGAGCGACCTGACCAGTTCCATCGCTACAGTGAAAGGCGATGAAATCACCGAAACAGTAACCGGTAATGCTATGGACGCCTTGCAAGGTAAGATCAACGGTGTACAGGTAACCAGCGGTGGTGGTCCGGGTACACAACCTAAAGTATTAATCCGTGGTGTAACTACAGTTAACGGAACCGATCCGCTCTACGTGGTAGATGGTATGCCGGTAGGTACGAACATCAACTTCCTAAACAGTAATGATATCCAGTCCATGGAAGTTCTAAAGGATGCTTCTGCGGCTGCTATCTACGGTACGCGTGCCTCTAACGGTGTGATCCTGATTACTACCAAGAAAGGTATTGCCGGAAAAACAAATATCAGTTTCAGTGCATCGGCAGGTTTCCAAACGTTGGCTAAACCCAAGATGGCCAATGCTGCCGAATACAAAGAAGTGTTCAATACCCGCTATACAAATGATGGAGGTACCTCTATCTGGAATGACACCGGTGCCACTACCAATCCGAATGGTACTGACTGGTGGGATGAGGTAATCAATAAGACTGCTTTAGTACAGAATTACTCACTCAACATCTCCGGTGGTAATGACAAATTGGTTTATAATCTTAGCTTAGGTTATTTCCGTAATAATTCACAATACGACTACGGATACTGGGATAAAATCAATGCACGTCTCAATACGGAATATACCTTCAACAAATACGTAAAAATGGGTTTTGACATTGCACCGCGCGTAGAATCATGGGATGATACTCCCAACCTTTTCTCAGCTGCTATGTCCATGGATCCGACAACTCCTGTATTTAAACCACAAGATCAATGGGTGGACAATGAGTTTAACAACTATCAGCGTTCTTACAACAATCAGGAATGGAACCCAGCCGGTTCGTTGTCACGCCAGAATGGACATTCACGTGAAATGGGTGCCATTGTAAACACCTATTTACAAGTAAATCCGATTGAAAAGCTTACCTTACGTACACAATTCGGAGCTAATGCCCACTTCCGTCGCTCGGATGGATTCACACCCGAATTCTATATCGACGCTTTGGAACAATCTACATTGAGTAATGTTTCCCGTGAGATGCAAGAATGGCTCGACTGGAACTGGACCAATACTGCAACTTATTCTGACACTTTTGCTTCAAAGCATAACCTCAATATAATGGGTGGTTTCACAGCAGAACGTTTTGCATGGTTCCAGACCAAGGCTTCACGCGACGATGTGCCCAACAATATGGACATCATGCAGGAAGTAAATGCCGGTACACAGAATCAGAAAGGTGACGGTACTACCACCTACAACACGTTGATATCATACTTGGGACGTATCATGTATAACTATGATAACCGTTACTATGTGACAGCATCTATCCGTGCCGATGGTTCTTCCCGCTTCCCCAAAGGAAACAAATATGCTATCTTCCCCGCGGTATCTGCTTCATGGCGCATCATCAGCGAAAGCTTTATGCAAGACCAGAAGGTATTCAGCAATCTGAAACTACGTGGTGGTTGGGGTCGTGTAGGTAACCAGAACATCGACAACGATGCTACTCTTACCCTACTGGGACAAGCTGACTATGTATTTGGTTCAACTCCCGTCCGTGTACCCGGTACCATGATATCAGGCGTAGGAAACAATCAACTGCAATGGGAAACAGTGGAAGACTGGAACGTAGGTGTGGACATGTCATTCCTAAACTCCCGCCTAGGTGTAACTTTTGAATATTTCCAAAAGAAATCCAGCAACATGCTCTATCAGAAACAGAATATCTTCGCTATCGGTTATCCCGATTGGAACAGCACTGTATGGATGAACATCGGTAGTATGAAAGCCAGCGGTTGGGAATTAAGCCTGAACTGGCAGGATAAAGTATCTGATTTCTCTTACAATGTAGGTGTAAACCTTTCAGCTGTGAAAAACAGAGCTATCAAATTCTCTGGAGACGGACCTATTCAGACTGGTGGGTTCAATAGTGATCAGATCATCCGTAACGAAGACGGTGGTTTAATTTCACGGTTCTACGGATACGTGGCAGATGGTATCTTCCAAAACTGGAGCGAGGTATATGCTCATACCAACGAGCATGGAAAATTGATACAGGATAAAGCACAGCCAGGTGATATCCGCTTCAAGGACTTGAATCATGACGGTGTACTGGACGAAAACGATAAGACATGGATCGGTAACCCTTATCCAGACCTTATGGTAGGTTTGAATCTGGGCTTCAATTACAAGAACTTCGACTTCACAGCCAACTTCTACGGAACACTCGGCAACGATATCTTTAATAAAACCAAAGGATTATATTCCGGGGTAAGCGGGCAGAACGTATGGGCAGGTACGCTGGAAAAAGCATGGCATGGCGAAGGTACCAGCAATGACATTCCACGCTTGTCATACAACGACCTGAACCAGAACTATACACGCGTATCCAGCTTCTTTGTAGAAGACGGTTCGTACATGCGATGCAAACTGCTTCAGGTAGGTTATACTCTTCCCAAGAAGCTCCTGCGCGGAACAGAGTTGCGTCTTTCATTCTCAGCACAGAATCCGTTCACTATCACCGGTTATTCAGGTATGGACCCCGAACGTCCGCAGATTGGTAATGATGGAAGTGTAATCGAAACAGGTATCGATGGCATTGCCTATCCCAACCCACGTACATTCTTGTTTGGTATTGACTTTAAATTTTAATCCTTGATAACAATGAAACAGATATTAGCAATATTGACATTGATTGCCTCGCTGACATTCACCTCTTGCGAGGACTTCCTGACCGAGGAAGTGCGTGGGCAACAAAATCTCGACACCTATTTCCAAAGTGTAGAGGAAGCCGAGTCATTCATCACCGGTTGCTACCAGGCCATCACTTTCGGTGGTTGGTGGAACATCAATACGGTATGGTTACTTTCCGAAATGTGCAGCGATGACGGTTGGATGGGAAATACAACCCAAAGCCAGAGTGATTATATCTCTTTAGCACATTATCAGGGTACAGGACAGAGCAACGGAGCCATCTCAAACTTCTGGCAATACCGTTATAAAGGCATCTTACGCTGCAACGTAGCCGTAGAACGCATCTCACAATCCGAATTCTCGGACGAAGACATGAAGAACCGCCTGATAGGCGAAGCCCGCTTCCTGCGTGGATATTTCTACTTCGAACTGGTAAGAAACTTCGGCGGTGTACCTCTCGTTACAAGCTTCCTGTTGCCCGAGGAAATACAAGGCATTACCCGCGCTTCTGCCGAAGATGTATATAAGTTCATCGAAGATGATCTGAAAGCTGCCGCCGACGCGTTGCCAAAACGTAGTGAATATGCTGCCACCGATATGGGGCGTGCTACCAGTGGTGCAGCCTTAGGCCTGCTAGGTAAAGTTTACCTTTATCAGGAAAAGTGGCAAGAAGCACATGATGTATTGGAAACCGTTATCGACAGCAAAGAGTACGAACTGCTTGATAACTTCGGTGATGTATGGAGTGTTGATCACAACAACAGTAAAGAGAGTCTGTTTGAAGTACAGTATATGTACGACGGTACTTATTCATTAGGTGGTTCACTGACAATAATCACCGGTGCACGTAATGGTCCCGGCGACGGATGGTCTTGGGGTCAGCCTACTGCCAACCTCGAACAGGCTTACATTGACGCAGGTGATACCGAACGCCTTCGCTGGACTATCATCAAAACCGGATGTACCGAGATTGCCGGTGAAGATAACTTCGATAAGTTCATTGAAAATAGCAAAGACATGGCTAATTACAAGACTTATATCGAGAAGTATGGTTGGGATCCGGATTGCTATATAATTGACCCTGCACAACATAAATCGGCACGTATCGTCCGCAAATATTTCGTACCTATCGAAAAGCGTCCGGAAGTGTACAATACAGACAAGATTCCTTTGGATCACCGCATCTTGCGCTATGCCGATGTATTGCTGATGTATGCCGAAGCCTGCAACGAACTGGGTGATGACGCTACAGCACGTAAATACCTCAATGAAGTACGTAACCGCGTAAACCTGGAGGATGTAAAATCAAGCGGCAACGATCTCCGCAAAGATATCCGTCTGGAACGTCGCCTGGAATTAGCATGGGAGCAAAATCGCTTGTATGACATCCGCCGCTGGACCGACGACAATGGCAAGAAGGTGATTTCCAATCTGCTGGGAACCAATGGTACTTTCGTTAAGTATAACACAGATGCCGCTACCCGCGACCTCTATGAATGGGAGAACCAGGGCGAAGCAAGTAATAAAGGTGCTGGCTTTGATGAAAACCGCGACATGGTATTCCCCATTCCTTTGTATGAAATCACAATGTCTAATGGTTCTATCGTTCAGAATCCGGGTTGGAATTAACCCCGGTGAATGTCTAAATAGAATTCTTCAATAGGTCTTTATACTCTGTCGCGGATAGTTTCATAATAGATTATCCGCGACAGTCTTTTTTAAACCATCGAATATTTATGAAGCTAAAATATTATTTCACTCTGCTGTCCCTGCTTTCCTTTATGGCTTGCAGTGACGATTCTCCTTCTACACCCGATACCCCCGATCAACCGGATGTACCGAATAGTGTAGAGAAACTAGTCACCATTAATGCCGGAAAAACCTATCAGACTATCACAGGATTCGGTGCATCAGACTGCTGGAATCCTTCCTATGTAGGTAAATACTGGACCAACAGCCGTGAGAAAATCACCGAATTACTCTTCTCTTCCGAAATTCAGGCAGGAAGCCCCAAAGGTATCGGTCTCTCCATGTGGCGTGTAAACCTTGGCGGTGGAACTGCCGAACAAGGTGATGCAAGCGGCATTACCGATAAATCCCGTCGCGCAGAGTCATACCTGACAAACGACTTGACCCTTGACTGGAATCGTTGCGAAGGGCAACGTTATTTCCTGAACCGTGCTAAAGAGTTCGGTTGCGAAAGTATCGTCCTTTTCAGCAATACACCACCCGTACAATATACACAGAACGGCAAAGGTTTCTCCAACCAAGGAGGAGTATCAAACCTGAAAAACGATTGCTACGATGACTTTGCCGCTTACATGGGCGATGTAGCTCAATACTACATAGATAAAGGTTATCCTGTGACGCACATCTCACCGGTCAACGAACCGCAATACAACTGGGATGGAGGACAAGAAGGAAGCGGCTGGACCAATGACGAAGTTGCCAGGTTGGCCCGCGAACTGGATGATGCCTTAACCGAACGTAATTTGTCTACCGATATCCTGCTCGGTGAATCGGGCGATTGGGAATACTTATATAAGACTAAAGACAATGCCAATCGCAGTAACGTTATGTCTGCCTTTTTCACCCCCGGCTCGTCAGCTTATGTAGGTAACTTAAATCATGTAAAGAAACTAATCTGCGGTCATAGCTATTGGACCGATGGTACTTGGGACGGTATGCGCAGCGTACGTAAGCAAGTGACACAAGCAGCAACGCAATATGGTGTAGATGTATGGCAAAGTGAATGGAGCATGCTGGGAGACAACTACAGCAACACAGAATTTGTAGGATATGACAATGCTACAGAAATGGATATCGCATTTTATATGTCGAGAGTGATACACAATGACCTTACCGTAGCAGGAGTATCTTCATGGAGCTACTGGACTTCCATGGACGTAGCCCGTTGGGGACATAAAAACCGTTTTCTTCTGATATCCCTCGTACCTGGTGGAGGAATCAACGACAACAATGACAACATAGAAAAAGAAGGTACCTTCCAACCCACTGCCACCCTTTGGGTATTGGGTAATTATAGTCTGTTCATCCGCCCCGGATACCAACGTATCAACATGCAGCTGACCGAATCGCTCAACTTCTTTGGATCTGCATGGCTATCCCCGCAAGGAGATAAAATAGTAGCCGTCTTCACCAATATGTCCAGCAAGAATGTCCGCCTAAGCGAAACTCATGAAGGATGGAGCAACGAAGCTACGTCAATCCGGACCTACACCACTACCAATAGCAAAAAACTGACAGAAGCCACCGTATCTGCCGGAGAATCTGTACTTTTGGAAGCGGAAAGTGTAACCACAGTAGTGTATAATCTAAAATAATCATCCAAAATGAAAAACGCTATATTCACGCTGACTGTATTCATGACAGCCCTGCTCACCGGCCTTCCGGCACAGGCGCAGGTTTCATTTGGTAATGCCACCAAATTCAATGAAGATTGGCTCTTCCGGCTGACCGATGACTCAACCATTGTAAATCCCGCCTTCAATGACAGCGAATGGCGCAAACTCAGATTGCCGCATGATTGGTCTATTGAAGGACAACTTTCACCTTCTTTAGCAAGCTGCACCGGCTATTTACCTGGCGGAATCGGCTGGTATCGCAAACATTTCAAGATCACGGATGACGCTCCACGCCATTATATCTATTTCGAAGGAGTATACAATCGCAGTGAAGTCTATTTAAACGGACATCTGCTTGGCAAACGCCCTAACGGTTATATCTCATTTCTCTACGACATGACTCCTTATCTGAAAGAGGGGGACAACGTGTTAAGTGTACGTGTGGACCATAGCCGCTATGCTGATTCCCGTTGGTATACAGGATCGGGCATATATCGTGACGTATGGCTAATTGCCGCCCCTGAAATACACCTGGCACAATGGGGCACAGGTTGGCATGCCACTTCTCTGACCAACCGACAGGCTACCATAGCCGTCGATATGGAAGTACAGAAACACATAGCAACCAACGACAGACTTGAACTTTCGGCTACACTATACGATGCTGTCGGCAAACAAGTAGCGCAACGCCGCACCCGTGTTTCTGACGGTAAAGAAGGTATTACTAAAGAAAATCTCACACTGAAAATAACGAACCCTCACCGTTGGAATCTGGACGATCCTTACCTTTATACACTAAAAACGGAATTGCTCAGCAATGGACAGCGTATCGATGGATGTGAGACTAAAGTAGGACTCCGTACACTGAAGTTTGACCCTAATAAAGGATTTGCGCTCAATGACAACTGGATGAAGGTCAAGGGTGTATGCCTGCATCATGATGCCGGTGTACTCGGTGCTGTAGTACCTCCGGAAGTATGGGAGCGCCGTTTAAACAATCTGAAAGAAATAGGTGTAAATGCTATCCGCATGAGCCACAATCCACAGGCTCCCGTTGTATATGATCTATGCGACCGACTGGGACTTCTCATCATGGATGAAGCATCCGATGAATGGGAATTCCCGAAACGTAAATGGGTGAAAGGCTGGAATAAGGGGGAACCCGCCTATGACGGTTCTTTCGATTTCTTCGAAGAATGGATTGAACAGGATGTAACCGATATGGTACGTCGCGACCGCAATCATCCTTCCATTTTCATGTGGAGTATTGGTAATGAAGTAGATTATCCGAATGATCCTTACTCGCATCCTATTCTTGACGGATCAACCATCAATCAACCCATGTTTGGCGGTTACAAACCGGATGCTCCTGATGCCATGCGTATCGGAAAGATAGCCAAACGACTGGCTGCATGCGTCCGTGCTGTCGATACGTCACGCCCCGTAACGGGAGCACTGGCAGGAGTTGTTATGTCCAATCAAACAGAATATCCCGAAGCCATCGATGTAGTAGGATACAACTATACTGAAAACCGCTATGATGAAGATCATGCCACCTATCCCAACCGTGTCATTTATGGTAGCGAAAACGGTTCCGGTCTTGAAGCCTGGTATGCCGTAAAGGATAAAGAATTCATCTTCGGACAATTCATCTGGACGGGTACCGACTACCTTGGTGAATCGGGTGCATGGCCCTCACGCGGACTATATACCGGATTGCTCGACTTTGGTAGTTTCCCCAAACCCCGCGGTCACTTCCGTGCTTCCTTATGGTGCGAAAAACCGGTTACTTATGTGGGTACTTATCCCATACCGGATCGTTTCAAAAACTCACGGCGTACCTTCCTGTCACCCGATGCATGGGATATATGGAACTATGATCCCGGCCAGGAAATACGTGTAGTCTGCTATACCAATGCTCCACAAGCACGTCTGTTACTTGATGGAAAAGTGCTAGGTGAGATGAAACCCTATGATGAAAAGACAGGTATCATCTACTGGGATATTCCCTATCGGGCGGGTGAATTGAAAGCCGAAGGCTGCGATAAAGACGGAAATATATTGTCCAGCTATTCCATCAAAACCTCTGGTCGCCCCTACGCTCTCCGTGTAAGTGCCGATCGTACCAATCTATCTTGCAACCGCGCTACAGCGCATCTCATTGTAGAAGTGATAGATGAAAAGGGTGTCGTAGTGAAATTAGGCGATAATGACATTACTTGTACCATCGAAGGTCCGGCACATTTACTGGGGCTCGAAGGTTCCGATAACAGCGACATGAGTGACTACACCGATAATCGCCATCGTGCCTTCCACGGACGTCTACTTACCTACATACAGACCACGGGTGAGAAAGGTCAGATTCGCGTAAAGTTTACTTCACCACTTTTACAAGGAACAGAGATTGTCTTGAATGCTAAATAACCCTCTAAAAACAAATATTTATATGAAATACAAAGTATTATTACTCGCCCTCGCCGCAATAACTACTTCGTGTTCACCACAAGCAGATATAAACTATCAGATTATTCCCGAACAGCCTCAGCAAACCATGGATCATTTCAGTGCTTCGGATGCCTGGAGCATGCACATCATAGGCAAATGGCCTCAGGAGAAACAGGACCAAGTAGCTGACTGGTTGTTCAGTACTGACAATGACACTAACGGAAAGCCCAAAGGAATCGGGCTTTCTCTGTGGCGCTTCAATGTAGGTGCAGGAAGCACGGAACAGGGCGAAGCCAGTCAGATAGGCTCCCCTTGGATGCGTACCGAATGTTTCCTGCAACCGGACGGAAGTTATGATTGGGACAAACAACAGGGACAGCGTAATTTCCTCCGATTAGCAAAGGAACGTGGAGTCAATAAATTCCTTGCTTTCCTAAACTCTCCACCCGTTTACTTCACTCAAAACGGACTTGCCACCAACACCGGACGTGACGGCACCCTGAATCTGAAAGCGGAACATTATGAAGACTTCGCCCGTTTTCTGGCAAATGTGATAAAAGGAGTTGAAAAGAAAGACGGCATTAAGTTCGATTACCTCTCCCCTTTCAACGAACCGGACGGACACTGGAATTGGATAGGTCCCAAACAAGAAGGTACCCCGGCAACAAAGAAAGAAATTGCCCGTGCCGTACGCCTCATCAGCAAAGAGTTTGTGAAAGAGGGTATTGATACGGAAATCACCATCTGCGAAGCGTCAGACTATCGTTGTATGTTCTCCACACATATGACAAACCATGAACGTGGATACGAAATACAATCTTTCTTCTGCCCCGACAGTGTAGATACTTATCTGGGAAATACCCCGAATGTCCCCCATCTCATTGCAGGGCACAGCTATTGGACCAATACACCTTTAGAAAGTCTGAGAGATTACCGTCGTCAGTTACGTGATACATTGGACAAATACAAAGTTGACTTCTGGCAAACGGAAACCTGCATTATGGGGAACGATGAAGAAATTGGCGGAGGCGGTGGATTTGATCATACAATGAAAACAGCCCTCTATGTGGCCCGTATCATTCATCACGACATTGTTTATGCAGGAGCACGTAGCTGGCAGTGGTGGCGTGCCATAGGAGGTGACTACAAAGACGGATTGCTACGCGAATACACTGATCCCGATCTTCATGATGGTAAAGTGGAAGACTCCAAATTATTATGGATATTAGGTAATTACAGCCGCTTTATACGCCCGGGAGCTGTACGCATGTCTATTAAGGCAACAGACAAATCCGGACAGGTAATCCCGGAAGGAGATACTGATCCTCAAGGACTCATGTGTTCTGCTTATCAGAATACAAACGGACAATGGGTAATGGTAGTTATCAACTACGCTGATCAGGAGAAAAATTTCACTTTCAAAGTGGATGGTTCCAAAGTAAAGTCATGGCAAGGCTACCGCACCTCAGATGAAGCAGGTGAAGATCTTCTACCCATTAAGAAACTGAAAAACGAACAGATAGCAGTAATTCCTGCACGTTCCGTTATCACTTTTGTTTCTCAGGATTAAGAGATTTCACCACAGAGTAACACAGAGGTTCACAGAGTTCAATAATTTCTAAATCAAGAAAATAAAACTCTGTGAACCTCTGTGTTACTCTGTGGTGAAATCCCTATTCTTTCGGCCGCCCAAATCCCTCGCAGACATTCAAACGATGAATATCTACCACTGCACTTATTTCTCCCATCTTCCCTAACAATGTTTCCGCACCATTCTGAATCTTGAAATTGACTTCTTCTTCGTACAATGGAATCATCTGATAGAAATTCACTTCTTCCCCATTAGGCAATTGGCAAACAGCAGCTCCTTCTTCCACATTCTCCGGATTGATCAATAATACACTGGAAAGCTGAGTATTCTCTGCAAACGGTTTCCCGTTGGGTACAGAATGTCCCCAACCTAACCAGGAATCCTCTTCCAATGGCAGACGGGCAAGTATCTTCAGCCAACGTAGCGGCCAGTAATTCTTTTCTTCATGGTCAGAAATATTCCAGTCAGCAGGTAAATATACCACTATCTCCGCACGCTCCAGCTTATACTCAGCCAGTTCCTTAGGTACATTCATCCGATGGGCACCCATGCCCGATGTGACCAGCGTGTAATAATTCCTTTCAGCCGTCGGCTCGACAATAAAGATATCCACATGGATATCCGGTGAGGCGATCTCATGGAACACATGATCCGAATGACCGAAGAACTTGTCAATATGCGCTTCAAGAGCATCCAATTCCTCCTCTTCGTACATCTCAGGATTATGAGGCAAAACACCATTCTTACAATTTTCAATGTATTCCTTCGCATCTTCATCGCTGGGATCCAATTCCAATGAACGTTCAAAGGCTTTCTGCGCCTTATCCAGTTGGTTCAGATAATAATAAGCATAACCCAGTCGATAGAACCAAAGCGCATCTTCCTTACATTCTTCCTTTACTGAAAGAAGCTGTTCAATGGCTTCATTGTAATTCCCCTGATTATTGTATGAGCGCGCCAGAAGCCCCGTCAATTCCGCAGTTCTCTCCTCTTCAGGAACTTTCAGAATAGCGTCAATTATCTTCTGTTCTTCATCGTCCGCGTTCCATTGTTCTATTTGCTGAAGCAACTTATCATGCTTGTTCGTTTTGGTAGCAGTCAGATGATCAATAAAGTCAGCTGAAAAGCCCATTGCTTCATCCTTTCCCTCGCACGAAAGAGTAAACAGGGTGAACTGATGTTCAGTGATAATCTGGCACTGGCACACATATTCATCACTGTCTTCTTCTCCACCCAGATCATAAAGCCTGCACTTACCGTTTTCAAAAAACTTCTCTTCAATCAGCACATTCTCATCGTCTTCCAGATAGTCCGCTTCGTCATCGGGCATAGAATACGCCAACATCCGCACTACATGCCAATTCTCGTCTTCTCCATCATAATACCCGCGAGAATCATCCTCTTCAAAATAAAGGTAATTACCCGGAAGATCAAACTTCAGATTTCCTAATGTATAGGTCACTTTGTCCTTGCGATAACCAATCGGAAATTCACTTATGAAATCCAGCAATGCAGAAACATCTACCGGCTCTTTTTCCGCCAAACGACAAAGCAACAGATAGTCTTCTTTCGGGAAAGCAAGAGACGTATCCATTGCGGCAGCCTTCTCCAAGTTTTCTATAATAAACGAATTGATTTCCATATCTTCTTCGCTACGCGCGGAAGGCATAAAATAGCAATCTTCCCACAAGGCACTCAAAGCCGTATTCCGATAGAATAATGCATCACGCTCTTCATTATTCCACATGAAAAATTCGCTTGCCAACCTCTCGATACCTTCATCTTTTATCCGTTCGACTAAGTGCTCCGGACATATTCTTCCGAAAGGAGATACCACCGTTCCTTCTATCCCACGGGGCATGTACTTATTGCAATCCCAACAAATGGCAGACATGCTGCAATTCTCCTTCACACGTTCACGGCAGAGTTCTACGATGGCGTTCAACCAACGATAGAAATGTTCGGAACGCATCCGCTCAAAGTCCCTATGCTCATAATATTCCGTATCGTCCTCCACCTCAGTAGAGAAGTCTCTCAGTTCTACCAACTCGTCAACGATATCTATCGCAGCCTTATGAAAACCTGCTCCCAACAGGTTAGTCTGACAATTACCTATGACAGCTATATCATCTTCTTCCTGTTCATAATTGAAGAATATATTTCCTAAACGGCAGACTGATAATTCAGAATAATCTTCTGTATGACTGACAGATGCCTCGTGCCGGGCGGCAACTACATCCAACAATTTCTGGAATGAAGAAATACTTTTGCATTTCGTTGTTAATCTGAAACCTATACTCATGGTTGTGATATATTTATAATTATAGATTCATTTTATTCCTCAGACTCGTCATCCTCCGTTTCATACAGTCTGCACAAGTCACTACCCTGACGGAAGTCGGAAAGATAGAAGTGATATTGGGGATAGTCTTTCAGAAATGGAACAATCTTTTCCATAAATGCCGACTCATCAAACAAAAGAAGATCAATATAGCAGGTACCGGTACCGATAGCTCCCCCTAATAAAAGTCCCAAACCTTCCGGTTCAAGCAATTCCGCCGCCAGACGGTCTTCCAGTTCATAACGGAAATCCAGCACTTTCTTCCCATCACCTTCTTCCTTATTTTCATAGGGGAAAGCGATAAATACAGCCTGCGCACCAAATCCATTCAAACGGTCGAACAGTTCTGTGGAACCATTATAATAATTGGCCACCAAAGGCTGGAAGCAGGAGCTGCCTGCCATGACGTCAAAACGTAATTCCTCGTTCTCCTGAGGCTCAAAACGATAGCTGGTATAGACTTGCTGCGGATTATCAAATATCTTCTTACCATGAGCCTTTAATGTATCTGTAATGTAGGCTCTGAGTTCAGGAAGCTTTATCATATTCTCCAATGGAGCATCTGCACGCTCCACACTGGCAATATACTGGTAAGAAAGTCCCTCACCCAGCATAATCTCCATCATGATATAATAAGCATTATAGCTTTGTGCTTCTTCCAGAGAGCATAACTGTTCTTCATAGAAATGGATATTGAAAGCATTGATATCTTCCTGATAAGCAGCAGATACCTGCACCTGAGCCATATCTACATTCGCCCCATACATGCCGAAAGAGAAACTTGCATCCGTCCCCTGATTGAAAGGAAAAAAGTGCCATTTATCCTTGAATTGTGCAGGCATTTGCGACACAATGTAGGGATAGAGATAGAACAAATGTGTATTGCCCTCTACGGAGAATGTGAATTCATAGTCTCCACCCAGATTAAAATGCACATCCTCATCTATCAAATTCGTACCGGCGGTAACAAACTCAACAGCATCACCACCGTCAAGCTGCCCGCGGTTCTCAACAATCCGGGAGAGCTCCTCCTCGTTATCGGTAAACCACTTCCAAAAGTCCTTCACCCGCTTCCGGAAAGGCAGGTGACTGTTGCAACTACGGATGAACTCAATCGTATCTTCATCTTCCGGAGTCAGTTCGTCCGCCTTCTTAAAGCAAGCCAAAGCTTCCTTGTATCTGTCGAGAAAGTAAAGTGCATACCCTTTCCGAAAGTTCCAATTAGTATCTCCGGCTTCTTCCTCCTCGATGGAATCAAGTAACTCCAAAGCTTTTTCATATTCACCCAGGTTGTTATATGCACGTGCCAGCAAACCTGTAGCTTCAGAATCTCTTTCTTCAGGCGAAATCTGTCCTAACATATCAACAATTCTACCATGCTCGTCAGTTTCTGTCCAAGCATCAATTTGTTTCCTTAATGTTTCATCCATTGTTCATTGTGGTTTAATGATGTCCAAAGATATAAAAACTCAGTTTATCCACTCTATAAACTGCCATAAAAAATTACAATTGGATAATGGCTATTTTATAGAAACCATGACAAATTGCAAATTCTATTCTGTCAATTTGCTTTTCCAAAGAACTTTTATTTAGTATTTATTCAGGAAGATACCCAAAAGGTAGGATAAATGTCATTATATTCACAAGAGAAAGAGCAAGAAGTACAAGTCTTTTCTTTATATTTTGAAGACTGTTTTTCAAAAAAAACGGCTATGGAAAAAAGCATTTTCCATAGCCGGGTACATATAAAACAATACTTAATTATTTATAACCTGTATTCTGAGTGAACTCTGTTTTATTTTCAATTGCATCCAAAAATGTCTGCGGAAATGGACGTACCCAATGGTGTTCATCAACATTAGCCGCATTAGGATTACATTTCTTTATTCTTTTTACAAACTGCTCTTTACCAAAACGCTTTAAATCAAACCACCTCAGTTGTTCCCCTGCCAATTCTCTCGCACGTTCATCCAAAATAAAATCAATATCTTGAATCTGCGACAGGTTGACACACATATCCTCCTCATAACCGGCAACTGCACGGGTCATACGTAACTTATTCATATAATCCAAAGCATCAGATTTATCCGTTTGAGCCCCAGCTTCTGCTACAATCAGATACATTTCAGCGATACGAATCATAAAACCGTCCCGCGTACTTCTATCTTCATCTTTAGAAGCACGTGCAGGGTCTGCAAACTTACATAACTCTAAAGATTGCTTCATGTTTTTAGTAGAACCGTCTGCATTATAAATATCATTTCTGTCAAACAGCTGGTAACGGTTTTCCGCCCAGGCACGTTGCGCAGCAGTTGCTTCCCCTTTAATTATATAAATAGCCGTATCAGCCATTGCCGTGTACTTACCTTTTCCTTTCTCATTATTCATGATCCATAGATGGCGGAAACTGCCACCATAACGTTGATCTCTTTCCTCATCAAACAAGTCAATCAAATAACGGGTTGGCATGTAACGGTTAAACGGACGTCCATACTCTATGGAACGTGTCATACCCGGTTGATCATCATATTTCATGCAGAAAAGCAGATGCGCATTATTTCCTCCATTTCTGATAACCGGTTTATCATCCAATTCCGAATTATACAGCTGATTTGTTGAATAATCGACATACCATATTACTTCATTATTGGAATTTCCATCACTGTTCTTCATATCCCAGATAGAAGCAAAATCTTTAGCCAACTCAAAAGGACCATTGTCTATCACGTCTTTGGCCAAATTATAAGCCTGTTCATACATCTTTGCATCCTTCGTTACACTAGCCCGCGTTAACAGTAGTCTGGCTTTAAGTGCTTTGGCAGTCCATACCGTAACTCGACCACCGTCATTCTGCTGAGTAGATAATTTACTTGTAATAGCCCAGTCCAGATCACTAAACATATGCTGATAAATATCACTTACCGATGTTTTAACCGGATTCATTACGATACTACTTGAAGGCACATCTATGTAATAGGTATCTCCAAATGTTTCAGTTAATATCCAATAATAAAATGCACGCAGTACTCTGGCTTCCGCCTCACGCTTATTCAATGTTGTAGCTAATGTTTCATCTTTCGATGGGTTAGGTACAGTTTCCGCATGATAGATTGCGGTGTTGCACCAGTTTATAGCTGCGTAGAATCGGTCAAAATAAAAGGTACATGCAGAATTGGTACCATCAAGCGACTGCGTATATGCCGCCATATTATTATCCACACATCCGGAAGCTGCTGCTATAATATCCGTTCCAGTTTCACTCAATCCAATGGCATCTTCTTTACCTGCCCAAAAGCGCAATGGGGTATAACATGCATTCACGATGGCATTCAACCCTTCTTCTGTATCATAATATCCCCCTTCGGAAGTTACATCACTATAATTGGTTTCATCTAAGAAACTATCACAACCACTTCCCAGAAACAGCATCAACGATGCTACTAATAATATACTTTTTTTCATAATGTTATTCCTTTAAATACTGAATCGTTTATCAAAAATCCAAATTGACACCAAACACAAGTTGCTTGGTCATAGGGAATGAAATACCTCCTCCACGTTCCGGATCATAATTCTCAATACTACTGAAAGTGAAGAAGTTTTTAGCTGTTGCATAAATGCGTACGCGGTCCAGTCCTATATTCTTCAGTGCTTTTGCCGGAAGATTATAAGCTAAAGTTATATCTCTGATTTTCACAAACGAGCCTTTTTCATATTTCAAGGTTGAAGAATATCTGGTTTTTCCGAATCCGTAAAAACGATTAGGACGTGGAAAATCGTTTGTGGGATTTTCAGGAGTCCAGTAGTCTACATTCGAACTGTTTTCCAATCCGTCTGGTTTATATCCTCTATTAAATTCATAATCGATCCACTGACCTAAACGGCTGTAAATGAAAAACGAAAATTCAAAATCATGAATGGTAAAAGCATTATTGATACCAAAAGTCACTTTCGGACGTTTACTGTAAATAACACGGTCTTCGGGAGTAATTTCCCCGTCATCATTCGTATCCTGTATCTTTATGTCACCAGGAATCTGCCCGTTCTTAGCAGCTTCTTCCGCTTCATCTAATTGCCAGATACCAATTTTCTTATAATCGTAAAACACCTGAAACGCTTCACCCACAAACCACGAGTTAGCCTCATCTCTCAGTGCTCCCGATGCCAGTTCTTTTATTTTCTCTTTGTTATGAGAAAGCGTAAAATCTGTGGTCCAGGTAAAATTCTTCTTTTGTATATTTACTGAGTTTAGCGTTATATCAATACCAAAGTTTTCCGTCTTACCAATATTTTCCATCACATCAGAGTAACCATTAGTTGATGGGATCTTGCGATTCATAAGAACATTCCTCGTATATGATTTATAGATGTCCAGAGAACCTGACAGACGATTATTGAAGAGTCCGAAATCCACTCCCAAATCGAATACAGAAGTTGTTTCCCACGTCAGATTCTTATTCGACATAGTTTTAGGATACAAACCACTGGCCAGCTCATTATTGAATGAATAAGTAGAAGAGCCCAAAAGACCTATCGTTTGATAAGGATCAATGGCCGATTGACCGGATTCTCCCCAGCTTAAACGAAGTTTCAAGTTAGATAAATTATCAATGTTCTTCAGAAAAGCTTCTTCATTCATTCTCCACGCTAATGCTACAGATGGAAAATATCCCCACTTATGTCCACTGGCAAGTAGTGAAGAGCCGTCTGCACGTAAAGAAGCTGTAAGAATATAACGGTCCATAAACTTATAATTTACACGTCCGAAGAAAGAAGCCAAATTCTCTTCTTGTAAATAACTGTCAATCATAACTTCTTTGGTGTTTGATGCCAGATTATGATAGATATTGCCTCCATAAGTCTGCCCTTTACCTGAAGCCAATGTATATTCTTTACTCTTATAAATCGTACTGGTACCACCCATTATCTGAAAATCATGCTCTCCCAATATCTTCGAATAGGTCAGGATGTTTTCCCAGGTAATACCCGATTGAATAGTATGTTCTTTCAATGATTTACTGTCTTTGCCTTCTCCGTCCAAAGAGTTTGCCGAGCAATAATACCCTCTTCTTGAATTCTGAGCATCAACCCCTAATGTTGTTCTGAAAAGAAGATCTTTTGTGATATTCCAGTTCGCATACAAACTGCCAAAGAAACGGGTGCCTTTCGTGTTATCCTTTATTGCCCCCTCCACATCATCCACCAATGGATTGGTCTGAGAATTGTATCCCGGTGCCGGGAATCTTACCACTTCTCCATTTTCATCATAAGGTTTTGATAATGGAACAATCTTATTACACATATTCAACGGATCACGACGTGTGTTTTGATCCTTATAAGTATACGTAATGCTTGTACCTATCTTCAGGGTTTTCAGTAATTCATGATCCAATGCTACCCTGGCATTCAATCGTTTATAATTATCATTCTTGAAAAGCCCATTCTCACCTCTATATCCCAAAGAGATATTATGTTGTGTCTTGTCTGTACCTCCCGATATGGATAGTTCATAATTCTGATTGAAACCATTGCTCATCATTAAGTCACGATAGTCAGTAGACACTCCTTCTCTAACATATTCCAATTCCTGCGCCACTGTAAAGACCTGATCATCCGGCAAATATTCATTAGTTGTCTGGTCACGGTATGCTTCACGTTTTAACTGTGCATATTCAGCTCCATTCATGATAGATGGATAAGAAGAAATCATATTAACAGAAGCAAAAGCATTCAGAGAAACTTTTGATTTTCCTGTTTTTCCTTTCTTAGTAGTCACGATGATAATACCATTTGCACCACGTGTTCCGTAAATGGCGGTTGAAGATGCATCTTTTAAGACTTCAATAGATTCGATATCCGAAGGGTTAATATCCAGAGTCGTACCATAATCTACTCCATCCACCAATATCAGAGGTTTATTGCTGGCTTTTAATGATCTCTCTCCACGAATAGTGAAACTCAGCTCAGCTCCTGCCTTACCTGAAGAAGAAGTCAGGTCCAATCCTGCAACCTTTCCCTGTAAAGCTTCCAAAGCATTGGTTGTCGGTATAGCTGTGATATCCCGTGACTTTACGGAAGACACAGCACCCGACAAGTCCCTCTTTTTCTGTACACCATAGCCTACAACAACAACTTCATCCAAAGCCTGTGCATCTTCTTTCAAGGTAATAGTAAATGAAGTCTGTTTTCCAACCGGTATAGACTGAGTCAGATAACCGATGTAAGAGACAATTAAAACATCTTTCTCCTTCACATTCGGAATTGCAAATTTACCATCCAAATCCGTAATAGAACCGTTACCGGTTCCTTGCACAGATACATTGACTCCAATCACCGGCTCTCCGGTAACATCTTTCACAATACCGGAAACTTGATGTGTCTGAGCCAGAGACAACAAGCAAAGCATGCTAAACATCAAAGACATACATGCCCTTCGAATAAATACATTCTGATTCATAAAAAAGTGCTTTTAAAATTAGTAAATAAGGTATTTGTTTTTCTATTCATATGCAAAGTTGAAGGTAGCAGGAGTATCTGCTTTTAACACTATTTCCTGCATTTCCGCTTCCCGCAATTGAATTTTTACGTTCTGATCTATTTTAGATAATAAAGTGACTTTCACTTCCTTTTCATTCCATGACAGCTCTTGCACTATAATTCCACCTCTCAAGGCTACTCCGTTTATATGCCCACTGCGCCATTGCTGAGGCTTACATGGTAAAAGGGATATCAGACCCGGTTCCGAGTAAACCAACATTTTCATCACTAAAGACGGGTATCCTCCGCAGATGTCCAGATTGAATGTTTTTTTAGGATCGTGGGTTGAAACCATATTATTATTCCAATAACTGTTTCCCAACCAGGTCAGCATATCATAAGCCGTCTCGGATTCACCTAAAGCACACGCAGAGAAAGCCAGTTGAATCATACCGAACGCCATGATTCCGCCATTGTCTTGCCGGCGTATTTCCATCCTACGATTAACGGCCCGCTTACATCCTTCTAGCAAATCCTGATCTTTCATAATAAGGGGATCATGAAAATCATACAGTCCGAATAAGTGAGAAGCGTGGCGATGTTTATGATTGTCCTGCAAGTCCTTCCACATCCATTCTCTGATTTCTCCATTCTCATTCAGCATATAAGAAGGCATTTTGGCCTGCATAGACTCCCATACCGGAATTTTATCCTGATTGACACCCAAAACCTGACTGGCTTCTATAACTGAGCGCAACAAAGCATTAGCTGCCATCACATCCATCGTGGCATTTATACAAGCCTGGCTGGGATGATTTGCCGGATGATTTTCAGGAGAATATGAAGGATTAAAAACATACTTCCCATCAGCCCCTTCTTTCAGAAAGTCTTCATAAAACAAGGCGGCCTGTTCCATGAATGGAAGTGCCCGTTTCTGCAAAAACTCTTTGTCCAGGGTATACATATAATAGTCATAATAGAAGAGTGAGTACCATGCCGCTCCGGTCACCCAGAAAGTCATCGGCCAGGTAGCATCAAAATGATTATTTAAGCCATGTGAACTAAAACGTGACGGAACATGAATACCACGGCAGTTATAAAGCTCACGTGCATTCACCTTAAAATCTTCCATATATGCTTCCAGCCTGTCAAACAGTGGCAACATCAGCTCCGGAGTATTAGCCTGCAAATAATGGGAAATGACAACCGGCAGATTTCCATTAGTCGTATAGTCACCAGACCAGGGAGGAGTCATAGTAGCTCCCCAGATACCTTGAAGATTGGGAGGATTGATGCCTGTGGCACAAATAACATTATAACGTGCAGCATCGAAAATCTTCTCTATTAAAGCCGGATTGGAACCACCTGCTTCCAATAATTCTTCGGAAGATTTCATACGGTCTTCTTTAGAGGCACCCAAATCAATCGATACACGCTCAAATAATTCTTTATGGATTTTTTTATGCGCATCCAGTAATTCCGCATAATTAGTAGGATATAAACTGAGGGCTTTCATCATATCAGGCACTTTCGATATTTCCATATTGTCAGAAGGTTCAACACGAGCTAATATCAGCACATCCGTAGCACCATTTATGACTATTTGATCCGAGTTCATCTCTATATCACCGTCCATGTTCACGACTTTCACTACCCCTTCGTATCCCTTAAAGCTTTTTCTGGATTCAAATTCCCAAGGCCTTTCGTACCATGCTTTAAAATAAAGTCCGTTTTCCATTACACCGGATTCAACTTTATCAATGCAGTTCTTCTCACTTAATGTAAATTTCTTCTTACGTCCTGCATCATGCCTCATTATCTGTGAAAGATTCAATGTTGTATGGATAGAGCCTTTTTTTGAAGATAACCGTAAGGCAACCACATTGTCCGCTCTGGAAATAAATAGTTTACGCGAATAGATTCCATTATTATCCTCCCATTTAACCTCTACTTCGCCCGTAGTAAAATCCACAGTCCTATTATACTCCTTCACAGAAGAAGTATCACTTGAAATGTTGAATTGAAATGCCGGAACGAAAAGGTCTGTTGCGTGTTTACCTTGGTATCCCTCGGAATTAGCTAAGTCTACAATAAACTTAGAAGCCTCCGTATATTTACCATCCAGCATCATTTGCTGAATCTTCTCCAGGTTCTTTCCCTGGCTGACAGGCTTTCTCGGAGAATGAATAGGCAAATAAAGCAAAGCATGGTTAAGAACAATAGATTCCCTGTATGGGTCTCCCATTACCATAGCTCCCATCACACCGTTTCCGGTAACCAACGATTCTTCCCAAATATTAGCCGGACGATTGCTATGAAATCCCCGTTCCGGAACATTACCAACATTATTGATTTCTGTTTTACAGCTTAAAAAAGAAAAAACAGCTACACAGCAAAGAAAAAATATTCTCATAGTACTTTCATTTAAAATATTGTTATAAAAAAAATGCCCACTAAGCTCGTATTGCTTTGTGGGCAAAGGTAGCGCAGGTGGAACAGACGCCTGTGCATTATTTATGTGATTCTGTGCACTATTTATTTTAGTTCTTTATCTTATATTCACTCGGAGTACAATTTTTCAACTCTTTGAATACCCGACTAAAATATTGAGAAGAAGAGAAACCACTCATGTATGCTATTTGGGATATATTGTAATTTCCTGTTTCCAATAATTGTATAGCTCTCTTTATTCTCATATCTTTTACAAGCTCAATGGGAGATACCCCCAAAATAGATTTTACCTTCTTATAGAAAACAGAACGTCCAATATTCATACTATCAGCCAAGTCTTCAATTTTGAAATCAGAATCTTGCAGCCTTTCTTCCACAGCCTGAATGATTTTATGAATGAATTCTTCATCATAAGAAGTTATTTGCGGTACCGACGGAGATAAGTTCTCCAAAACATCACCCTGAATAGCAACAGGCTCTTTACCGGCAACAGGTAATACTTCTTTCATAAAATGTTCACGCAATATGCTGCGTTGCTTTAATAATGAGGAGATGCGCGCACGTAAATACCCGGAACTGAATGGCTTTGTTATATAATCATCCGCCCCATATTCCAGCCCCTTTATACGGTCATCCAACGTAGCTTTCGCTGATAACAAAACAAAAGGAATATGGCTTACATTATAGTCCTTTTTTACTTCTTCCAGTAATTCTATACCATCCAGACAAGGCATCATAATATCACTGATAACCAAATCCGGAATTTTCGACTTGATTTTCTCCAGCCCTGTTTTCCCATTTTCTGCTTCAATCACATGATAATCTTTCCGAAGTATATTCACCATAAAATGTCTCAGTTCCTCATTATCTTCCACTACTAAAACCGATATCCCTTCTGCTTCTTCATTATTTTGCGTTATACCGGAATCCATCGGCATTGAAGATTCGGAATCACTTAAAATGAACTCGACATTTTTATCGGACTCAAAAATCTCATGTTCTCCCGGCAGGGAAATAGAGAAAGTACTTCCATACCCCAGTTTACTATCTACCGTAATCGTCCCATGCAGCATATCAACCCATTCTTTTACCAAAGAAAGCCCGATACCGCTTGATAAGTTAGCGTCTGTCTGTCCCAAGGTCTCGAAACGTTTAAATAACATATCTATTTTATGCAATTCAATTCCATTTCCCTCATCTTTAACCTTAATGAGCAGGTTCTTTTCTTTAAATTCAAGAATTAAATCAATATTCTTCCCATCCGGAGTATATTTAAAGGCATTTGACAGTAGATTAAACAATATTTTTTCCAGTTTATCTATATCTGTGTAAAGAGTATAATTATCATAAGAACAAACAAAATGGAAACCGATATTCCGCTGATGAGCCAAGCCCGTAAAGTTATCATAGATTTTTTTAGACAGTGTTACGACGTCCGCCTGCTCAATATACAACTTCATTTTGTTGTTCTGTATCTTCCTGAAATCAAGCAATTGATTAATAAGACGCAACATACGATCAGTGTTCTTCTTTGCAAGCTGTATGTTTTCCTGTCCCTCCTCACTTAATTCCTCCCGATTAATAATCTCTTCTATAGGGCTTGCAATTAAAGTTAGAGGAGTGCGTAATTCATGAGATATGTCAGTAAAGAAACGAAGTTTCAAGTTGGTAAGTTGCTGTTCAAAGTCCACTTTCCGTCTCAAATTAAATATGTAAGCAAAAGTAGCCGAGATAGCCAGAATTACCACTACTATTAACACTATATATAACAGCCATGCCCAGCCTGTCTCCCAGAAGATAGGTTTCACATGAATAGCCAGCTGTGCCGTATTTTCCACCCAAAGCCCATCTCCATTCGTTGATTTCACTTCTAAAATAAAGTCTCCCGCCGGCAGATTCACCAAACTTGCCGTACGGCTATTTCCTATATAGTTCCATTCTTCATCTATATTTTTCAGCCGATAAGCATATTGCAAATGCCCCGAACCTGTAAAATCCAAAGCAGCAAAAGTAATTGAGACATTACGCTCATCCTTTTCCAGCGTTAATTCCCGATTGGTAACAGGAGAAGATCTTTCCTGTTTATAATTCTTTCGGGTTCTCACATCTGTGAAAACAATATGTGGAGCAAACTGGCTTTTTTTAAGTTTATCCAAATTCAAGTATAAAACTTCCCTATTCAAGGCTACATACATACCATTGTTTTTATCCCTGATGAATGGTATTTCGGACACGGCCAGGTGAGAATGGAAATAAAAGCGATCATAAGTATCTATAGTATTCTCAACCGGATTATATTTACAGATATGATTCTCAAAATTAATCCACAACTCATTATCCTTTCCTTCTAAAATTGCATAAGCCAGATCGGAAGGCAAGCCGTTTAATTTATTCAAATGAATAAATTCTATATGATCACATAGAAGATCTTTAGAGCTAACCAGATTTAGTCCACTGCTATGAGTAACCACATAAATATCTCCTTTGCGACTTTCAAATACATATACTACATCATTATTACTAAGACTATTGGCACGTTTTGTTTCGCATTGATTCAGATTAAACTGTATTTTTTCCCATTGATCCGCATTTGTAGAAAAAGTCAGCAGCCCATCAGTGGTTCCTGCCAGCATAATTCCTGCTGAAGTACAAAGCAGACTTCGCACCCTTAGATATTTGTTCTTGGGATAGAGTTCCAGCCCATTTTGGTAATGCGTAAATTTCAGATTGGGAAAGCTCCCCTCCACTACATTCAGTCCTCCCCCATACGTTCCAACCCAAATATTTCCTTTTGTATCCTGACAAATAGAGAAAATAGCATCAGAACTCAATGAATTTTTATCTTTCTCATTATGCTTGAAATGATAAATCCGGAACTTTCCCGCTTCCGGAACTGCTACATAGATTCCTCCTGTCCTGCTCCCCATCCATATCCTGTGCTGCTCATCCTCAAAAAAGCAATAGATATCCGCACCAAAAACAAGTTGCTTGTCTTTTACCAAATGCCCGTCCCGGCTAAGATTACCGCAATAATCATGATTATCATTGTAGATTTCTATTCTTTCACTTTTATCAGCCACCCATATTCTCTGTTTGGAATCAACAAACAGCCCGCGTATCTTATCATTGTGCCCTGTAGAGAAGTAGCTGTAACTTTCATTTAAGAAGGTCAGCTGATCGACACCGGAATCACAGCTTAACCATATATTTTGCTGATTATCTATCAGAAATTTCCTCCCGGTTGCATGATAATATGTATGTTCTCCATTTATGTACGTATAGCCTTGCTCAAAAACATTTGTTATAGGATTATAAAATGAAAATTCGCCATTTGGAGCCAATATCCATATACGTCCGTAATTATCCTCATGGATAAAAATATTCGCTTTTTCCTTTTGGCTCAAAGGATAATTTATAAAGCTAATGCTTTTCTGCTTTAAATCACACCGGATAACATTTTCCTTTCCGTTAATCATCCACAGTATGCCATTGTTTGAAAGTAAATGATAAGATGGTTGTATATCAGGATGATTCTCATTCACCAAAATACTTTCTGCATGGTTGTTTTGAGTATCGTAGATGATTATACCCCGATTAGTCATAATACCCATTTTCGCATTGGGTAGTTCCAACAAGTCTATGATACCGTAATCAGTTTCTTTTATAGATACCTCTTTTATTCCTTCTTCCGGTGTATACGTCACCAGTTCTCCATCCGGAGAAGACATATAAAGGATATGATCGATACATATTGCATTATTAAAATTCCGGCTGTCCGATAATTCCCGTTTTCCATAGACAAAGCATCCCTTATCAGTCAATACCCATTCATTATCATGAGCATCACGTACAACTGAATAAACACGGTTACCATGTTGCGGAACAGAACCGGAAGGAAGGAACATAACCCCTTTATCTTTTTTATACAGGGCTTCATCAATACGCCACAAATTACCGTCAGAAGCTATTATCCATATGATCCCATTTGTCAATGGAATCATTTTCTCTACCAACTTGCATTCCTCTATCTGTGGATGATAAACAAAAATATCATTGAATTTTTCCTGGCGCACATCAAATAGATAGACCTTATCATCGTATGTATGACACCACAAAGCATCATCGGCTCCTTTGACAATGCTTACTAGTCTATTGTATTTTAGTTTAGTATCATCTGTAGGATACGATTTATAATTCTTAAAAGTATATCCGTCAAACTTTTCCAGTCCATTCCATGTAGCCAACCAAATGTACCCATCATTATCCTGAAGCATATCCTGCACAATATTTTGTGACAAGCCATCTTCTATTGAATAATGTCGTACGTTGATCATCTCTTGTGCAGACAGTACAGGAAGCAGATGACACCATATTATGGTCAGTAATAATTTTACTTTTGTATTCATCATAGCATAAGATAAGAAAGATTAATCCGGGGCAAATTTATTCCTTTTTCGGAAATTACAGATGAAAATCTGTAATAAAGCATTCCGACTACCCAATTTGAATATACTTATCCAAACAATCCGCAGCCGATAAAGTCAATTTCCCTTTTATACGTTGCTTTGCCTTCAACACTGAACAGGGAGTAATATTAAAAAGAACTGCAATAGCCTTATTTCCTAACCGTGCACGAATCAGATAGCATACCTTTAACTCTTGCATACTCAGCCCGTATGAAGATAACTGCTCTGACAGGCAACCGCCATAAAACATATCAATGACAGTGAACAGATTCGTCCATTCAGTTTCCTCCCGGATTATACCATAGGAGGGGTTCTGATGAAGGCGAAGCAACTGTCCCAGAGACACAAGTAAGGAAGAAGAACATTCAGCCAGTACCGAAGCATTCTGGTACTCTTTCAGTTGTTTAGTCAGTTGCTTATTGCGGAATAACAAACAAGCATTCCAGTTATCATGATAAGTTTCCATATTCTATTTCTCATTCTTTTAATGTTCCACATAATCCGTATTCCAATTTTTTGCTATCTCCTCCACTTCTTGACGCATCTCCTCAATGGCCGTGGAATGAACTTTGGGCGTCCGGTTCAGCACATTCCATTTCATATCCTCAAATTTGTCTTTATCCCGATAATTCGGTTCAGAATAGAGTTTAGCCAGTAGATAGTAAGGATAGATTCTGCCCGGCAGGCGACTGACAGAAATAAGAAAAAAAGCCTCGGCACATTTATATTCATGCAACGCCTGGCAATTTTTACCCATAATATTCAATATCATCGGATCATTACTATACAACCGTGCCCGATCCAAACACTCAAAAGATTCGTCATAACGACCGGATTTGTGCAAGCTATGTCCATATTCAAACAGGAATGTGCCTTTATTCCTCAAAGACGGATAAAGCTTTTCATAAGCCCTGTTGGCAGCTTCGTAAGCCCCCGAGCGATAGAGTATTCTCGCATTCATCCAGTCCCGGCAAGCGTCTTTTTCTTGCGTCCATTTTTCCGTATAGCCTCCGAGCCACACCACCAGACAAACACACAGAATAAGATACTTACCAATTACATCACCTATCCCACAGGCAAGAAGCAAACATATACCAGCGACAATGAAAGCCGGAAGATGCAGCGGATAGGAAGAAAAAGAAAATACAAGCAAGGAGATAAGGGCACCACAGACACCATAGCGACGGAGTCTCACTCCTATCCAAAGACAACCAAAGATTACAAACAGCGCCAGTATACACATAACAATACCATACGTCAGGGCAAACTCCAGATACTCATTAAATGCATATTCAGGACTTCCTGCCACACGTTCTTCCCAAGCAGCATAGTTCCCTGAGGCAAAATATAAACTCTGAGCCCCACCATAAGCACAAGCAAATCCGGTATGACATCCCCACGGATGAGCAGCGATGGCCCGGCAAGTCATCTTCCACATAAACAGACGCCCCAATGCTGAATCGGGTTTTAAAAAGAACATTCCCGCAGCAGCCAACAACAGAATTAAAAATATCCCGGCTCCCCACAATATATAACGCTTTTTATAGCGACGCCACAATATATTCCACTTCCGTTTGTCACGATACATATATGCCACCCAGATACAGCTTATTGCCGCAGCTATCCAGGCGGAGCGGCTCATGGTGGAAGGCAATACACAAAGAATAAGCATACCCGCCACAGCAGCTGTAATTTTTTCTATCTTTAGTGACTTACATAAATATCTCCACTTTTCCGGCACCCTCAAATAATGATATAAGCATATCGGTAATATCATTGCCAAATATCCGGCATAAGGACCAGGATTGAAAAAAGAGCCAGTCAACGCATAATGAGAATGTCCCGAAGCCGTAAAACCATACAGTTGCCTCATTCCCCATACAGTTTCTACCATACCAAAAAACATTAAACTCCAAGAAAAGTAGATAAAAAAATAAGGAAAACCCAATGCCTTTCTCAAAGGTACCCCTTCATATAGCTGCATCAAACAAACTGCAATAATAGAACCAGCCGTGAAGGGTAAAACCTTTCCAAACCACACCCATTGAATAATAGTTTCCCCACTTGAAAGTTCAGGCGTAACCACATGCGCCATGCTTAATAGTAAGCATAGAGTAGTAAATAACAAACCGTGTTTTACGTACTGCATTATTATGAATACCAATAATTAAACAAATATCACTTAGTATAATATTTCAAAAGAATGGAATGTAAGTATTCATATGTAAATTTTACATTTTCCTTCTGTGGAACAAAAACATTATTTATTCTCTCATCTACAAAAGAATAAACAAACAGATACGGCATACCTATATCTACTAATACAGAATCCAATGCATTGCTAATGCCATAAATATCAAAATGAATGTTATTGACCCTCTTAAACTTTTTTACATAATTCATATTCTTAGTACTAGTAAATAGTACAATATTCTGTAAACCAATAGAGTCTTGATAAATATTCAATTTACTGACTATGCTATCTATACAAACATCACAATGCATTTCTGAATATCGCAAAACCAATGTATTATCAGACATTATATCTGAAAGTGTCTCTCTACCCCCCTGTAAATTTGTAATCTCCCAATCACGCGATATTTCATTTCCATTCAATAGTATTTCATTAGCTCTACATTCTTTCAATGCTTCTAATTGTCCAATCTTAATATCCGAATCTTTTTTCAATTCATATAAGAACGATTGAACTTCACTTATCTCCTTATATTGGATATAGCTATAGATATTGCTCAATAATAAAAAGAGAACAAGTATAATAGCCAAATTTAGTTCTTTCCTTTTCATTTTGCCATTCCTCTAAATTTACACTTAAATAATATTGGATTAGAATCATCACCTATTTCTCCAACAATTGAATCTATTTTCTCACGATAATAGCTATTCGTACAATAAGTTCTCAAAGATTTCCAATTAAAAGAGAAAGTATCCGCATCTTGTAAGATATAAAGTTCACCATTTGTTGTTGTATAAAAATAGTGAAATATCATATTCCCAAACAAACCTATACTAAGCCATTTCCCAACACGAATATTAGTACTGAGTTTGTCATATATAAAATATTTGAAAGAATCATCCGAATAGTAGCCTAATAAATAATCCTTTGAATTTTGTAAATATTCAAACCCTTTCAAATATCTATTTTTGCGAACGAATCTAAAAAGCATGTCTTTATCAACATTTACATCTTCAGGAAGACTTCTAGAGGTGTAATTTATAACATAAAAGGGGCACACTGTGTCCTCTTTCAAGATATAAATCGTATCATTTAGAGGGTAAATTAGTGTAGCTTCATTATTGTATTTGCTAGCGTATTTCCTTAATCCATATCCAGATTTATCAATCTGTTTTCTGTTAAATGGAATTTCAGAAGATATGACACTAGAGGTAGCTAAGTCAAATTTAAAAAGATTAAAATCCCCATAATCCGATCCCTCATAATTAGAAATTAAATAGGCAATATTATCGAATGATATAATGTCTTTATGATAAACATCATAAGAAATCTCTCTATGCGAATTGCTGTATAAATCATACGCAATATATTTATTACGATATAGATCCTGAATTAATATGGAATCACCTTTAAAAGTAAAATTCCCCAAACGAGAGTATTCACCAGGTCCCATGCCTTGTCTGCCAAGGCTATTAAGAAAGTGTCCTGTTGTAGTAAACACGAATATTTTTGCATTTCCTTTATCAGACACGAATATTTTGTCTTTATAAAGCTCTATTTGTTTAATATCTGATATTAGGCATTGTTCCGTTGTCTCTAAAGGTATAATTTCTATTGAGTCTTGTAGTATTTCGGATAAATCTAAATATTCCTCAACCACTTCCGGATCTATAAGAATCTCATTTAAACCTTCATTAGGTACATACTTATCAGATGAAGAAAAACATCCCCCAAAAAGCAAACACAAAAAAAGCAAAATAATATTTTTCATTTCAATAAATGTTTTATGATTAAGTTTTTAGGGACTATCGTTCAATCAGATAGTCCCTAAAAATTAGAACGGCCAACGTCTAGTGCAAGGATATGGAGAACAACTTCCTGTTTTACCCTCACACTCTCCCAATTCCCCTTCACGAATAATCTCAGCAAAAATCGGATTATTATCAGAATCATAAGCTACTATAACCTTCTCAGGTATACCACATCCAAATTTATGAAGAGGTCCCAATGCACCGCCCGAAATTTCATCATTATTTGCAAAAGCTTCAGATTTTAAAGATACCAAATCTACAATTTCATCACTATTGCGTATTGTAAAGACTGTATTAACAATAGCAATAGATACGACAACTAAAACATAAATAATTTTTCTCATAAATACTTTTTTAAAATTTAAATAAATACTTATATCCCACTTTCGAAGAGATATTTTCGTAGAATAGGCAGATATATCCACTCACTCTATATTAAAAATACTACTTTACATATTATCCTCCTCCATTCTTTAATTTTTATTATTTATACTTTTAAACGTCCTATCCCACCGAATTTCATCCGTTCCCCTATCCACCGACTTCCATATCCTGACAGCCTTACCCACAATAAAAGGTTCCGGAAGCAAGCCCCAATAACGGGAATCCTGGGAATTCATCACCTTATCGCCTGCAACAAAATAATAGTTCTCTTTAAAACGGTAAGCATGAATCGCGCTATCATTCAGTAAAACCGTATCACCATACAGGAAAAGTTTCTTTCTTTGTTCCCATTCTATCACATTCCGATATAGGACAGCATGTTTAGGGTTCATCTCTATCTCATCTCCTTTTGCAGGAAGATAGAGGGGACCGAAGTTCACGATATTCCAGTCCACCAATCCATTATAAGGATACCCACTCATCACTATTCCATAATCTTTTTCTCTGCCATTTGCTACTATACGCATCAGTGCATCCTGTGACTCCACATTTCCCAACGACATTTCACAACTACGCACCCAGTAGTGAGCCTTCCTGATCTCAAACGTATCCCCCGGCAAAGCCACACATCGTTTTACATAGTAAGACATCACGTTCAGGCCTATACTGTCCCATTGTGCAGGATAGGGAAAATTAAAAACCAACACATCATTCCGCCGTATCTTTCCCAATCCCGGCAAACGGGAAATCTTGACTTCTTTCCCTTCAAGAGCATCCCAAATATTAAAAATGCGTCCACCCATCACCCATTTATTCACCAAGATATTATCTCCGGCAAGCAGGGCAGGTTCCATTGAGTCGGAAGGAATCTTGAAAGTAGCGATACTAGTCACCTGAAGCAGTATCCATATCACCACTACTCCACAAGCTATCAGGAACAGGTTGAGGAACTTGTCAACAACCCAAGACGCCCCTTTCTTTTTCTTACCAGAACTGTTGTTTTCCATCTTTATATTCAAATATACGTTCATCCTTTCCACGGGTATGATCTTTCAAATAGAGCAATGCACCTTCAGGAACCTTATAAAGCAAAGAATCGGAATGAGGACGGACCCTACCTGCCGATGCCCATTCCCCATCATTATAATAGAAAAGTTCATACTCATCGTCCGTACGAATAAAATTATCACGGTTGCGGGGAGTGAACACAATCTTCTCAATACGTCGAGGAGTACCCAAATCAAGCCCCGACCAACCACCCGTAGGCTGGACATAGTCAAAGGAAGTATAAGGGTCGCCGTCAAACACATTTGTGTACTCATGTGAACCGTCCAATCCGTTACACCCCGGTGTACCGATAATCTTCCCTTTCAAAGGGACACTGTCAGCAAAAGATGTATAGAAAGCAACCTCCGAAATATTACAATAGCTGTCTTTAGGGCCATAATAGCGAACATAACGGTAAGATCGGGCACTATTTACCCGTGCGACATTCCAAAGCCGCTCGGGGAATTCCTTGATGATAAACAGTGTATCTTTCCTGTTGAAATGAGGGTCATTGCTACCTTCAAACACACCATCTACCATTCGCCGGACAAAAGGTTCAAAGTAAAGTTCATATTTATGGAGCAGCGTAACTTCGACCTCCCTACCGCCCGAAGGGAAAAACCGTACTTCACCGCTCTCCCTATCAAGCAAGAAAGGATCGCTTTGCGGGCATATACTGCCGTTTTCATAAGTTCCCAAACGGAAGACAACCTGCCCCTCCACATTCTCAAAGACAGCGCCCAGACGCTTGTCGTAAAGACACCACCCGATGGGAGCCCAGTCCATAAAGCTGGCGGAACAGAGATAGACCGGTTCACCCTTCTTTAAAGGATTGTAGAGATTTTCAGGACCAACCGTTAATGTGCGATTCTTGCTCCCCGCATATATAGCAGTAACATCACGAAAACAGGGATAACGGAAAGAGGGATGTCTTTCTTCCGCTTTCTTTCCCATAGCCCTGATCATTTCCCGGTTAACACTGAACGTACGACGATAAACCTTTCCTTTAGGGTCCCAATAATTATCAGGGCTATTCAGTTCAGAAGTAGGGTCCAGAATGGAGCAACGATAAGAGTTACCATCTTTGTCAAAGACAGCATTCCAATAATGGGGAACATTTTTATTTCCCCGCATCAACATGATTTCCTCGCTGCAAGGCAGCCCCAAAGCCCTGAAGACATACAGTTGCAAATCAGTGAAATTTACACAACTTCCCGAGCGCCAGTCCACTACTTTGGGACCGTAATGAGGGCCGAATGAAAATAGTTCGGTAAAATAGACCGGAGCTTTATGCAAGGTATCCATTAGTATCTGAGAGATGTACTTCGGATCTTCAGCCTCCGGAAGCCCACGAATGCTATCCAACAACGGATTATATTTATTATAGATTCTTTCGCGCCAGGATTCCAGTCTTTCATCACCTACCCGGTAAGGGAGAACGAATTCACAAAAGTCTTCAAAAGAGACGTTTTTCCCCCAAGGCTGTTCACGCCATACTTTGAAAGCCCATTCAATATTCTCAATCAAATAGACCGGATCAATATAGATATCGCTCTTCGCTTCCAGTTTGTCCATGTGGAAAGGGCCACAAGCACGTTTAATGGAGTCCAACACTTTATCCGGATACATGGTGCCTTTGCCGTGAAGCTCAAAAAGCTTCAGGTAGTCATTCAAAGGTTCACCTTCATAGCTATAGTGAAAAGGCAGGTTTTCAATGAGAAAGACGGCAGCTTTATATTTTAGGGAATCATCCTTATATTTGTCAAGGACGACCTGCAATTTAGGGTTCGCTGATAATATATCTTTCAATGAAGGGCCAACTGGAACTTTGGTACAGGAGGCTAATATTTGAAAAATACAGATGATTAATAGAAGGCTGTGTTTTCTCATAATTTTTTCATTAGCGTTATCTTATTCTGCATCACCAGTTATTCTCAAAATAACAGGAGAAGGTTTCGCATTGCAATATACTGTTATTGTTTTATCAAAGTGTTCGGGATGGTCAGCCTTATATGTCACGTGTAGTGATACTAAATCTCCCGGAAGAACTGGTTCTTTCGAATAGGTGACTTGAGTACAACCGCATGAAGTAGTCACATCCTGTATTATCAGAAGATGATTACCAACATTCTTCAATATAAAAGTATCATTCTGTTCTTCTTTCCAATCGAAACGACCAAAGTGCATAGTAGTTTTATCTAAACTTACTTCTGTTTGCACAGCGTTTTCTTTACCGTCAACAGTGACTTTAGCACCTTGAATTATATTCAAATAAAGTTCTCTAATTTTGGGGTTATGAATCGGACTGCCAATAGCTAACACTTTATTATTTTCATCTAATAAAAATGTCTGAAAAATCATATCTGTAGGAAACTGATTTAATTTATTAAAACTATCTTTTTCATCTATGCAAATAGGATAACTAAACTTGTCCCGTTCCAATATATGTATTAATTCTTCTCTATCTTTAGGATGCAAAAATAGCAAAGTGGAAACTTTACCTGGGCAGATAGAATATAATTGATTAATGAATGCTTCCCATACAGGAAGGCGCAATTTACAATTCGTACATCCAATAGAGTCAATATAACTAACAATAACATATTGTGTTTTAGGCTTAGAAAATGGAATTGTATCGGTTTTCAACAACATAGTTATTGAATTACTCGGGAATATAATCTCTTTACCAGTCCATTCCTGTAGCAAACATGCAATCTTCTGCTGCCTCGAATCATCACATGATATCAAACAAAAGAAAAATAATAGTATACATAACAATTTTTTCATCACAACAGTACTTATATTGACAATATACTTCATATTATAGTCATAAATCAAACTTTATATAATAGTTTTCTCTGGAAAACAGAAATAAACTACTCCTTTTCATTAATATCTATATGCTTCTAATTTTCAGACAACATTATTGTATCTCATATTTTATAGCATATTATACTCCAGCCTTTCTCGCTATTTTTAATAGCTGCAAACATACTGTGCAAAGATTCATCAACTGCCATATAATAGACATCAGTGTCCAATAAATATTTCCTCACCGGATTTCCATTCCAATCAAACACTAATACAATATTTGATTTTCTGGCACTTTCACACGCCTTTTTATCAGTATACAAAGCATATATATAGTCTTCCGTTGCACAAATATTCAAATATCCAATCTGGGTATCCTCTGTCAGTTTAGCAGAATAGAATATACCACTCTCAACAGTGGATTTAAGTTTCGGATCTCCCAAGCGTAAAGATTTTATTAGCTTTATTTTACCGTCCACTATTTCAAATACATCCAAATTGGAAGAGAACCTAAGTGAATAAGCAAATTTCTTCTTTTCAGGATGCATAATCAAATCCCCTTGATTAGCAAGGAATCGTGTATGCGTATTAAAAGCACTATCTGCAGCATTATATATATCCACGCCATAATCCAAAATCTTGTTTTTGTTATCAAACAGCAGATATTGATAACGAGATTGGTAAGTACCGGCACACAAGAAAGTAGTATCATCTATTGCTATCAGTTCTGAAATTTCCATATCAGGAATATCATATTTCGTCAAGCGTACAGGAGCACTGGTCATTTTGCCATTACTTAAAGAGTCAAGGCTATACTTCATCACGTTACTCGCTTGGCTGTTCAATACAGAAAAACATCTCTTCGACAAATTGCCCAAACACCCCACGAAAATTTCAGTAGGTCCCTGCCCTATAGCTCCAAAACGTGCTATGTAATCTCCGTTTTTTCCATTAAAAAGAGTATAGCTATTACCCGAATGGAAATCATAAACTATCAAATCCCCCTTATCACAAACTAATCCCTCTACAACTGCTAAAGAATCATCACAAATACCACATTCCTTTCGGGACAACTGTAAAGATTCAGGGAATATTTCTAAAACAGTATGATTCTTACCACTGTTACAAAACATAAATGTACACGTATTCAACAATAAAAAAATTAATTTATTCAATTGTTTCATTAGAGTCTTTTTCTATTAAATTATTTTTAAGAGCATGTCAAATTGACATGCTCATTATCTAAAAATTAAACCAAAAAATAATGGAACTATCTCTTTCTAGTTCTATACAATAAACTCGTTAAAATGGTAGTTTTTTTTATAGTATTCTAACTTTCAAAAAAGAATGTATAAATATAGAGAAACAATAAAATAGTCTCAAAAAAACATTCATAAATAAATTATAAAAAACAACCAATAAATTAAACACACGGGACAGAAGATTCAACTCCAGCCACCTCACGAATCTTACCAGAACTATCTATAACCCTCATACATACTCCATAATTACCACAACAGTATATCTTCCCTGAGCCACCAGACTCACCATTAGCCAATGCATCTGCATTAACCAGCATCAAATCAGATATAGCATCAGATTTTTGTGAAGTATACACCCCATACCCTGCAACTGCTGCAAATACTACAACAAAAGCAATTTTTAAAGACTTTTTCATTTTCAAATTGTTTTAATCTTAAAAGTACATTTAATCATTAACATCAAGCACAAACAATCTTGTGCATCAGAGAAACAAGATATAAAATATCTCACTGAGACCATTCACATAATGCTGTCGTCACAGCTAAAAACCGGTTTATATTTTTTCTCACTAAATGAAACTTCATTTATCTACTTCTTTCTTTCGACTATATCTCATTATCGGTTCATTCGCATCCGTAGCTATAATAACTCCTGTCTGTTCATCGACTTATATACCATAAATATAATGATCCAACACATATTTTCTAACAGGATCACCTGTCAGACTAAACACATAAATATACCTTCCGCCATCCGTCATGTCGACTTTCTGCATCTTTTGAGAAATTTCCTTAAAAGTTTCTCCTATCGCCACAGTATCCCCTTACATCTTTACTCAAAAAAGAAAACAAAATACAATTACATTCATAGGCAAAATACATGCGGTCAGATTTCTCGTTTCCGGGAAATCCATATATGCTGTTCCCTCATGCATAGCTACAGAAGTACATGCAACAAGAGAGAGCTGGGAGAATATTTAATAACGCTATTCAAGGCTGTAACCAATCATGACAAACTTTGTCTTTCCGCCTAAAGGGCAATCCACCGTTCCTGTACCTATACATTGTATTGGCACATAATCCTCGCCGGCAGCTAAAGCCTCTATATTCATTAAGAATAAATCATTTTGCTCCTTCTCCGGCTTAGCCATATAGGAAACCAAAGCAATTAACACAAACAGCACACCAAGCATCCAAGATTTTCTTTTCATACAATATTAAATTTAGTATTAGATATTTAAATTAGACATGTCTCGGAAGCGAAGGTAGCAATCAAGGAAATCCGCTCCAACAAATCTGACTGACAAACACTGACCAAGCTTCATTTATCAGAATTTGTCAGTCCCTGTCAGAATTTGTCAGCCGCATACTATCCATGTTTTTAGGCATTAGTCAAAGCATTTTTCTCGATGAAATGGGGGATTATCAGATGATAGGAATCATTTTTGAACTTTATTTGAAGGGCTGTTAACTCACCGAGTGATTTTCGTAAACGACGAATAAGCGTATGTATTCTTTCCTGACTTCCGCTACCATTCGGCCATAAAGTCTCACTAATTAGTGACGTAGAAAGCGTGTGTCCTTCTGCCTGAAGAAACTTTTCCAATAAGACAGCCGTTTGGGGAGTAAGCTTTACTACTTGCTCCTCTTTTATCAATTCCATTCGCTCCGCATCAAAAAAAGTATGCTCCCCCAACTGATAAACAGGTGATTGTTCTGCAGTCACCACTATAACGGGGAGACCTTCTTGTTCGACCTCCTCAGGCTGCCTATTCTTTCTATAGCAATACATTTTTCCAAAAATGAAAAATAACAATTCAATACCTGCACAAACGCCTCCTATGGCAAGCAAACGCCAGTCACTAAGCAGCCACCACCACTCGCAAGAAGCATAACCGGTAGCTTCCACCTCACAACGAAATCCCATATAATAAGAAAGAAGGCTGTCAGTCTGGGAGAACTTCTGCACGTTTTTGGAAAAAGCAGAAGAGGACTGCTCCTGAAAATCCCAAACAGTAATACGAGTATGGGTTTTCAGAAATATATCAGATTCTTTCAACAACTTGTTCCAGGTTCCATGTAATGAGTCCGCATCTAAGGGAGATTCATCCAAAAGTGCAGTAAGAAGTCCGCGCTGTATACCCCCTTTCACAAGGCTATTCTCAAATTTAAAACATGGGATTTCATATTTTCTTTTGCCTGAATCCAATGCAATCTCTACCACCCCGGGATTTACCTCCTCTAAAGCAGATATAGCTGTCCAATTGCTTATATAGGGAATTGAGAGAGTATCTCTTTTTTGTAACTCCTGCAATAATGCTGTTTTAAATGTGGTACGTGCTTGCTCATCCCATTTTTGATGAACCAGAAAAGTTCCGGCTCCCATAGCCAACGAATACACAAGCAACCTTATCCATAGTATCTTTTTGCGTTTTATTTTCATCATTCTTCCCGCTCCATTTTTAGTAGCTGTTTCTCAATTGCAAAAGTAGGGATTCATACACTTAAAGAAGAAAAGCAATGTTACAGAAACTTTCGTTCACGTTTCATCATTACCAATTTATAGCTAAAAAAAACTTATCCGGACTATACCCGGGATGCACTTGCTCCGTACCTTCTCCACTCACAGGTACCTCTGACCGGAGAAAGTACGGCCTTGATACGGAGCAAGTGCATTCCGGGTGTAACGGAAACAGATCATAATACAATGAAGAAAATCAAAGAGTTATCTACGCAAAATGACGCAAATGAACGCAAAAATCACAGGAAGCGGGTTGAAAAGATTTATTTTCCATATATTTGCGCAGTGACAGAAACAAGTAATTAAAAACACGATATCATGGGAATTATCAACCAAGGCATTCTCGGAGGTTTCTCCGGTAAAGTGGGACCGATAGTAGGGTTCCGCTGGAAATCAAACTACTATATACGCGCACGGGCCGCCAAAGTCAGCAATCCGCGCACACCGAAACAACAGGAACAACGCGGTAAATTCGCCACGGCATTCAGCTTCCTGAAAGCTATAAAACCTTTCATACGTATTGGCTACAAGGAATTTACACAGGATAAATCCGCATTCAACTCCGCTATGTCCTACACACTGAAAAGAGCCGTGACTGGCAGTGGAAAAGAAATCAAAATAGACTTTGACCGGGCATTGGTTTCTATGGGAACCCTGATGCCGGTATTTGAAGGGACAGCCACCGTCAGTAATCATCAAATGACTTTCAACTGGAAAGATAATAGTGGTATGGGGAATGCAGAGAGAACAGATATTGTGATGGTACTGGTATATAACAAAGACAGGGAAGCGGCTGTCTATGATACAGAAGCAGCCCTGCGCTCTGACTGTCATGCCGGACTACAGCTCCCGGAAGACTGGCAGGATGATGAGTTAGTCGCCTATCTCAGCTTTTGCAGTACTGACGGGAACTGTGTAGCCAATAGCATCTGTCTACCAATATCAGTAATAGAAATACCGGAAGAAGAGATAGACGTACAAACGGAATCCATTGATACAACGCACAAAAGAATATTACCTGATAAAAGAAAAGTACATCAATCACGCATAACAGTACATTCGCTATCCGCTCCACCTAATGAAATTCAGACTTACAGATGCGAGACTTAACCCGCTATCTCCACAATCCAATAACGAAAAAACCGGATGCCAGAGAAATAAATTCTCCGTATCCGGCTTTCAGTGGTGCCTATATCTTTATTTAGTACTTGCCAGCATCAAAGTTGCGTCAGCATCGTTCAGTTCGTAAAAGCTCTTTTGAATATTGCTATCGTAAGCGTTACTTTTGGAGTTCCAACGGGCATAGCTAAGTTCAACTTCACTATTGGTATAAGAAACATCCATCTTGAAATAAGGAACCC